>JAALOO010000318.1_pt1 | contig 44450 bp, 33 predicted proteins | sample 7257641 | NCBI WGS metagenome assembly JAALOO01 (sample SAMN14085613, study PRJNA598686) | mite metagenome | biome: ENVO:01001000; feature: ENVO:01001002; material: ENVO:01001226; isolation source: single female mite from University of Michigan culture on fish food culture... ...
CTCTCTCTCTCTCTCTCTCTCTCTCTCTCTCTCTCTCTCTCTCTCTCTTTCCTCCGCCTCACTTCCATTAAATTGCGTCTCTGGCGCCCATCTTCGGTTCTTTCCACTCTCTTGCCAGCAGCAGCCAGTGCCCTGAGCACAATCGCAACAACAGCAATGGATGTCGCTGATGTGTGTTGAGCCACATGCGCCTCCAGTACCAGCGCCTCTGCGGCGGCACTAGTACTGACAATGATGATGATGACGGCGGTGGTCCTCGAGCGACTTGTCCACTTTGTGTGTTGTCTACCCAGAGCACACACTTGTACACTAGCTTGCTGCAGCAGTACTCCGTTGCCGTTGCCAGCATACACTTTTACGGCATTTATGCATATTATATTTTAGTTTTGCTCTTCTAATTACTCGACAAATAGTGCTGGTCTTGATGATGGTGGTGCTGGTGCTGGTGACTATGGCAAATAGGGAAAAAGGCAGAGAATTATTGCTCCTCATAAAGAGAACTCTTGCACTCCCTCTCTCACTCATTAGGAAGCATTAACGCCGCTGCCTTTTGCCGCCTTCTTATGCTTCAGCTATTGTGTGTCGCATAACCGCTTTTGGTGTCCGACTATGCACACACTCAGTTTGCTCTGGTTCAGATAGTCCCCTCAGAGAGGAAAGCAGTATAAATCCCAAAATAAATGCTATTCTCGTGTACTGTTTACACAGCTTCTGTTCGGTAGTAGTGGTGGTGTTGGTGGTGATGGTTGCCACGAGGTGAAGGCCGGTGATCGGAGTGATTGAAGTGCAGGGCGGCGTGGCAGTCTTCCTGCCAGCCTGCCAGCCACTTTCCGGTGCTTTTAGTGCTCACAAGGAGCCGGTGCTCACCACATGCACTTCCAATGTGAGCACACTTGCACAGTCTGTTGGGTTCATTGAATAGGTAATCTCTCTCCGCGTTTCCAAAGTTCTCCCGTCTGACTGACGTGCATTCCCTGCCACTGCCACCACTGTCGATCCACATTGATGGCCATTTGTGCAGCATCTGCACTTGAGATCTCCATCTCTCTTTTCCTTTCTGGTTTAGGCTGGTGCCGCCACTGCCTTTGCCATTGCTGTCCTTCAAATTGCCACACGAATAGAGACAAAAACAGACAAAAAGATGGTGCATTGTGGAGTGCATTCGTGCATGGCTGCTGTCGCCGACGACGCCAGTGAATGGTGTCCTCTCACTGGCCATGTCATTACCATTGCCTGAGCTCATCAGAAGTGCATTCTTTCGGTGAAGCTACTCCTTTGAACTTCTACTTTCTCTTTGTACTTCTCTTTTACCAGTCTCCGACTGTCTTTTTCTTTTTTTTTCAACTTGGACTGACTTTCCCTTGTAGTCCTTTGCTGTTCTTTCTGCTGTCACTTTGTTCGTCTAGCCCGCTCACTCACAACTTTTTTGCTGATTCTTTGCCAGAGTGTGTCTGACTTTGTGTGTGTGTGTGTTTTAGTCTTCTTTCTGCTGGACGCTCTTTTTGTTGGCTGTTTTGTGGTTGCACAATACACGACAACCAGTTATTATTACTACTACTATATTTACTATGGTTATTATTATTATTGTCATCGAGGATGAGGATGATGAGCGGCAAAGTCAAAATTGTACGACACTGGTAACAATGCTGCTGGTTAGGGAGGAAATAGTGGGTGCTGTGAACACTTTTGGGTGGACGTTCTTGTGAAGTGCATGCAAACACACACTGCGTGGCTGACCTTGCTGCACACAAGTACTGCAGAGAATGGAGAGAGAGATGGCTACTGCTGCTGCTGAAACTGCTGTCGACAGGTTTTTTAGTGTGACCATTTGTGTGACCAGCGCCAAGAGAGAGAGTGGAAAACAAGTGATGAGGATGTGTAGCTGTTGTAGCTGGTGTTTCTTTCTGCCTGTCCAAAAACTGTTGGACTGTTCAGCAGCAGTTGAAAGCAGTTGGTGTTGCTGCTGCAATCACTGATTACTGGCGCAGTAATAGAATTGCACTTGCTATTTAACGCTCGATGACATTTGCTGTACTCGCAATCGATTGTGCTGGAGTGCTGGAGCTGCTGGTAGCGATGGCGGTAGTACAGGTGCTAGACAAGAAAGCACTGTAGAGCTGATGGTCGATGAGGTGATGGCGGTGCTGTACAATCACCGCAGTACAGCACCATTGTCCTCAAGTGGATGTGGATGTGTCTGTGTGTGTTCATGCTGAAGAGTATTCCTCCTATTTTTCTTCTATCTTTTGCCTTTCAGCACCACTGACGCGTTCATTAGCATCGAGGCGAAAAGGGAAACTTTCGGAGTAGATTCGATTGCTCGACCGATTACTGCAAACTTTGCTTAGTTTTTCAGCTCTGCCCAAACTGTTTTGATGGTGGTGATGATGAAGAGCAGTGCCTGATCGGCAGTGTGCAGCACTTTTTGCCGTCTTTCAATTGCAGCGGCACTTTCACCGAAACAACACTCTCTCTCTCTCTTTCTGTACAATCGTCTCCGTACACTACGACTGCCTTTTAAGGGCACAGAGGGCATCATGACAAGGGACATTAGTATTCAGTGACTAAGTTTAGTAGTACCCATCATAAAACTAAAGGGAAAGAGTAAACAAGATTCACCTTTGGAAGCCAGTAGTAAATGGGCAGAAAAAGTGCACATTTCAATGACACAGTCCAGTTGAGCTGAACTGTAGCAGATGGAGGTAGCACCGTCTGTCAGTCAGTCAGTCACTCGGCTATCAACAGCAACAGCAGAAGAGTGAGGTTGCTCTATCTGCTCCTTTCCCCTTTCCGTTACAAACAATCTGCTGAACAAGGTCACACCGGCAACAAAAAACGCTGTCACTACACCATGGGATGAGATTCATTTTGTTGTGACACTGCTTGTGTTTCCATGTGATGATGACCACCAGCGGCAACATGTTCCGAGGGGTTCAAAGAGAGGAAGGAAGGCACTGACTGGCTGTTGGCTAAAAATTTGCATGCATATGTAATTTAATTAAACTGCTCATTTGGCCAACTGGAAGTTTGTTCTCACACCAGTGCAAAACACTCTGACCCTGACCACGTTGAGAAGAAGGATGGCGATGAAACGGGGTTGCTTACGGGGTGGTCACGTTATTAGCTGCCGCAGCAATGCCACAGCAAACATCCTCTTCCTGATCTGCCTGCTCACACACTTTTTCGTTGGATGACTGACTGAGGTTCTGCCGTCCAATGTCCCCCTTGGCCATAAATCAGTTCGCATACACTTGTGAGCCTCTTGACACTCTCTTTGCTTTCTCCCAAGCTTGGATCACTTGACACGTTTTTTTGCTAGGCATCTAACTGCTGCTGCTTATGCCTCGGTGCTATCTTCTCGGCTTATTCTCTCCGGTCAGGATGATTCAAGGCCAGAGGAGTAGTAAAGTGTAACTGCTGGCACTGCAGCGATTCGCCTGCCAAGAACTAACTGCTTCTGGCGATCGGTTGACCATCTCTTCCTCGAATAGCTTTCTTGTGCCTTTTTTCCCTCTTGCTTTCCTTCTTTCTACTAAAGTGCTGGCTTGCATTCCTTACCGCTGGCAGCGCGACTTGCTGCTAGTTCTTTCAAACAAACTTGAACATCGATAAGTGTAACTCATCAATCAGAAAAGTACGTACTCAGTTGCAATTTTTTCTGTTTTGTTTAGAAAGCATTTTTTGCCTTTTAGAATCATTGCCATGGTGGTGGTGGTGGTGATGCCACTTTACTATTGTGCAATTAAAAAGTGCACCATTCTCTCACTTTTGCTTGGACCTTGTCAAGCGCTGTCACCGCTGCTGTTGTTGCTGTTGTTGTATAATTTTATTTTACGCCTTACGCAAGAGTTTTGCCTCTTCAAATGTTTATATCTGTTGCGTTAGCTGTTAGGCAGGCTACTAGGGATGCATGCCAGTGAGGATTACATGCTAACCACTGCTGATGCTGATGATGTCGGTGATGGTCACAGCTTGCCTGTGCAGGGTGTTTTCCACTGAAATGACAGAAAGTGAGGCAGAGAGAGGATCAGGGTAAAGCAGCGAGAGCCTGGTGAAATGTGTGACAGCACACTGAAGACATGGTCGCCTCTTATTCTTCCTCTTCTTCTTCTTCTTCCTTCTCTACTGCTTACCACTAACTTACCACTCTTCTGCTCAAGGTTTACAGGTCATAAAGTATGACAGTGTGAGGGTGGAACATACGGCGTGAAATAGATTTGGCACAAATCCCGGGCAGACCGATTTATGGCTCTGCGCTGCCCATAAAGAAGAAGAAGACGTTACTTTTTTTTTCTTCCTACTCTTCTCTGCCTAGACCCGAAAAAGACTTTGAAAAAAGGTGGCCTCCTTTTGGAGCAGTGATAAACCAGGGGCAGTTATGTGCTGCAACCTTTCTCTTTTTGGGGCTGACAAGATAACGTTTAGCGGAAATTATAAATTGTCCTTTTGCGTGCACAGAAAAGAAAGCAGATTCCCACTTGTAAAGAGTTTTTAAACTTGGTCATTTATTATTTTCCTATGAGATGGCACTGTTTGTTCAGTTTTTTCTAAACACCTGAGCACAGTGGCAGTGCTCCGGCAGTCTTCTGCGTAAGGCGAAGACAACAGCTTCAGTTGCGTTGATTTTGCACATCCCTCTTCCAGCCTGATTACCTGAACCTGAACACACCCGAATGATGCCTCCTCTACGCCCCCTTGAAGACTTATGTCTTATCAGCGTTTTCAAGATGATGCCACCCAATGAACAACTAGTGGCCAGTCTGATGAGTCCTCGGTGTGCCGTCCTGGTGCGAGCGGCTAATCGCAAATTGAAAACACTGGTCATAACCAGTGCTTTTGTTGCTACAAAACCGGCCATCCTCAACTATGATATCAACCACTTTTCCCTCGCCTCTAAACCAGCCATGCAGCAGTTGATGGACACTCCTGGCGAGCCATTTCCCGATTACCCAATGACCACCACTCGCCTCAGCAAATGGAACTGCCTGGTGATTGACTTCTATCCGTTAGAGCAGATTGACACTGTCACCACTGAGCAAATCACCAACGCCTTTTCCGCCGTCACAGACCTAAAGTTCATCTTCAAGAATAGAGAGCGCCTGATCGCTCTGCTGCAGCATCCCAGTTGGCAGTGCCAACTGACCAGCTTGATGATTTGTGGAATATACTCGATGAACAGCCAACTAGCCCATGAGCTGATCACCGCCGTCAACGGACTCACTGCTCTGCAGCACCTGGCACTCGACTGGGCAAACGACACCAACATTCCAGACTTGTCCATACTCGCCCAGCTGAAAGTAATAGTCTTCGAATCGAACGATCTGCAGGCCTTTGTGCTTTCTCTTGAGAGAAATGCCATTGACAATGACAACCTTCAAATTCATCTGCACTCCCACAATACCAAAAGTCTGCTAAACCTCAGCCAGTCACTGCACAGTCGCATTGTTCGTTTTGGTGAAGTCTCTACTTATAGCGAGGCACTTCTTCTCTGCAACCAGTTCCGCTCTCTCACTTCTCTCCTTATCCGGGATTTTATGTTTACTGAAGTTGTACAGCTGTTCACTGCCCTTTCTCAACTTTATCAGCTGGTCCACTTGGAAGTATGCTTGTCGAGTAAAGAGGAGTTACCACCAGAAGGTCCAATGGCGCAGTTGAAGTCTTTACGGGCTCTGGAACTAGATTTGGTCATTTCCTCTCATTCAGATATTGAGTGGTTCAATCTTCCGGTGACGATGCCCAACCTGAAGACCATCTATATCAAGAAGTTCAGCTGTTATAGCTGTCAAGTTGTGTTCAATTGTAAAAGTATAAACTTTTCCATAGAGCCGCTACTTCTTAGTTCATCTAAAGCTCTAAACTGCTTCAAATCCTCTCTCTTCGCTCTTCATTCTGGTGTCTCTATGAATCGATTCATTTTGGTCTCGGGTAAAAAGGACATTTCTGCTGCAGAACTTCTGCTCCATAGCCAGTGAGCAGCTAGTCACCACCGGCCAGCGTTGATGAACGCTTTTTAACCAAAAAGTATCTTGTTTTACTTGATAGTTGTAGTAGTAAATTATGTTGTGTTCTCTTACTCTTCTTTTTTTTTCATTCAGTAAAAACTGCTTTACCACTTTTCATTCTCTTTTTAGCACATCTCAATGTCTCAATCAGATTGTCTGTTGTCACTTTTAGGTTTGGATGGCTCAAGTACTTTATTTTGCTACTTTGTCTCATCGAAAACAACCAGTTCATTTGCTTTGTACATTTTTCTGGCAGTGATGGTTTTCTATGAAAATATGTTGTTGTTTTGGTAACTGTACATTATGTGTGCTGATGGGGTGAATGCAAATTACCCTATCACTGTGTCAGGGAATACTTCACGGGGAAAAAGTGGATACCTGATAGGTTTCCACTTTCACTTGACTATTTTTCTTACTGTTCCATTCTCTTTAATCATTCACTTGGTCAATGCCATTACACAGGCACTGATAGAGTGTGCTGCATCACTGTCCCAACAATAGGGTACACATCTCACGTCAACGCTGATCACTTGACAGAAAAAAGTATGCAGATTTTGCATCACAAAAACAAATTCATGTACATTTTATCTATTCAAGAATAGTAGCTTTTTGTATTCGAGTTTGATGACCCGTTAAAAAACTTTAGAGTAGCGGTGTTAACCACGTGTGTTATTTTAGCTTTTAAACACAGTTTCTTTTGAAAGCGACAGTAGACAACTTTATCTTTAGTTTTTGGTCATTGACACGACGGCAAGAATGGGTGATTGTCAAGTAGAAATTGGTAAATTCCCCTTTTAACTGTCATTTTTTCTACTCTCAATAGCAGTAGTTTGTGCTGACGTACCTGTAAGTAAACATTTCTTACTTACGTAAAACTAAAATTGTTCCTACTGCTAGCTGTTTGAATATTCGCCAAGCAATGTGAAACTTTGGCAATTTGTGTGCAATTTGCCTGTGGTAAATCATTTCCTGCTTAGTGCATTTACTTCAGCTGCTCTCTCATTCTCTCTCTTTAACTTTCACTTGAGATGACCTTTCTCTCATTGCGTCTATTGACACTGCTGCATGGCATGCTCATCATTGGCTTTGTCGGCACGTTTTCACTCATTTCTGTATTAGGAGGTGAGGAAGAAGAAGAAGAAGGATAATTATCATAGAAAAGAGAAAGAGAAAAAGAAAGCGAGGGAGTCGACCATCGACTCGAGGAGAAAAGCACTTTGACTTTCCTCTTTCTCTCGCTTTCGCTCTTCACAACTTCACCTGCCAAACTGCAAAAGTGAAATTGAATTAAAGATGCGCTCTTTAAAAGTGTGTGCAGTTCAATGGTAGTGTCGGTGTGTTGATGTAGTAATAATAATGGCTAGCAGTGCTTCAAAAACTTCTGGAGAGACAACTGCTGCTGAAATATATCTCCCTCATTGCCGTCACAGTGCACACTCCACATACTTTTGATGAAGGTGCAAATGCACATGAACACACTCAGAGTTGAGTCCCGCTGGCAAAAGGCTATTCTCGACAGAGTTTGAAGAAGGAGCAAAAACAGTCGACAGTGGATCGCCTTTTTGTTCTCTCAAGCGCACCACTTGTCATGACCAAGTGCAAGTTCACTTTTTCCCTTGGTGGTGGTGGTGATAATGGTGATGGCCACAGCAGCTTACATAACAGCCACAGACAAACTGCCTCCGTGTCTGACTGTCTGTCTGCTTATGTGATCTGCCAAGTCCAAGTCGAGGTCAACTCTTTATTCAGATTGGCACACATTGCTTGTGCAATGAGATCGAAAGCACTCTTGCTTACTTTTTTCGTTTAAAGAAAAACTTTTGAATTTGTTTATCTTTACAAACTGTTCATTTTTTTCTCCCAGGCAAAACCAAAACTATTCTTTCCATTGGCTTTCTGGCAACCCCTAGCACTGGACATTGAGCAAAAGTGCTTGTCCAGCCAGCACGTCGCAGCATCTCACCATCACTATCATCATCATCATCATCATCGTTGCCTAAGTCGCTTATCTGTGGTGCCTCGTTAAGTCATCAGCAGGCGCACACAGAGAGCAGCAGCCGTGCAAACAGGTTTCTGTCTTTGTAATGCCTGCCTGCCTGTGTGTTTGTCTGCCTGCTATTCTCGTCCCTATCTTTCCGCAGTGTCTCTTCTTCACCTGAGCACTAGAGTGAGGCACCATGACCAGCCAGGCAACTTTCAATCTCTGTCCAGTCTGCTGTGATTCCTTTCCTTTCTCTTTCATGTTTGCTAGTGACCCTGTCATCTAAAGAAAGCGGAAAGCGAAAGTCTCCTCTTCACAGTTTCCTTCTCTATCTCTTCCTTCTATGTTCTCGCTGCGCTGACCTTTGACCCACTGCAAGGGTGGGAATCGTGTCCACTTTTCCGCTGTAGCTACACAGCCAATGCTAGAGGGCGCGTAACGTTGGCTGTGTAGTTACAGCGGAAAAGTGGACTCGATTCCCACCCCTGACCCACTGGCTCATTGCTCGACTCACTAGCGTCGCTTTCTCTTTTCCTTCTTCTCCTCCTGCTTTTGCTGTTGCGGTTGTGAGGGGCAGTCGTGAAGAAGAAGAAAAAGTTGCCCTGTCTTTTTCTTCTCTTCCACTGCCTTTATTTGGATTTTTATTTCCTTAAAGCAAAAGATGGCTGCACTCACTGTGGCGCCTCTTCGCCTTCTGATGTCTCTCATCTCCTCAATCTGTCTCTTGGTTGTGTCTGCTTTTCTCTTTCTTTCTTTCTGTCTGGCTGGATTGCTTTAGCTGTTTAAAGCAGCATAGGCAGACACTGTTTGCTGATTGCATCCATCACGGTATGCTGGAGATGCTTAGTGCTTGCTGACTGTGCCCTAGTGCCATTCCAGTGCCACGACTACTTCTGATGTGATGCACTTTTACCTGACGGATTCTTGTTGTCTACCAATAGATGTTTTGCAACACCGCTGCTCATGTTTTCCTTCTCTTAAACTCTCTTCATTGACGCAGATACAAATTAGTCAATTTGCGAGGCACTCAATATCAGTTTAGTTTTACAGTGGACTGCACTGTGATTCATCATTACCGGCAGACAAGAATCTGAATGTAGTCGCTATTTTGTTTGACTTCGTACACTACCACTTTTTACTATTTATTTAAATTTAGTTTTAAATGCAGATATTTTTACCGGTTATAGCACAAACTGCGACTATGCAGTGATTGAAGTCCAGTGCAGCGGTTATACTTTTGCATTTGCACAGACAACGTGTGTCAGTGGCCAATCACTGTGTGATCAACTGAAGCAGATCGGTTCACTTTCGCAAAGTTTCGTAGTTTATGCACAAACATACATAGCTGCTGCAGTTTTTGTTATTATTACAACACATCAACATCAACATGGACTGCAACCAGGTGGAAGCTTTCGTTTCTAGTGCCTCCTACTACCACTACTGGCACTTCTGTCATCACCAGCAGTGAGGCCATAGGTTAGGCAATATATTGTGTCTGTGCGCGGCTGCAGACTCAACAGCAGCAGTGGCATTGGTTCGTTGAGTTGAATGGTATCGTTGCAGCCGCCCGTTTTGCATCGTTAATATTGCAGTCACAGGCTCCTTCTCTCCCTCTCTCTCATTTTCCTCTAATGAGTAAGTTACTCTAAACACTGCAGACACAGTGTCTGCAGCTCTACTGCCTCACTGAACCAGCAGCCGGCGGCAGCCTCAAACCTGAAGGTTAAAGGTCGATGTTTGCTGTGAGAGAGCCAGTCAGGCAGTGCTGGTGTGCTGCTAGGCGAGTCGCGCCGGGAGACTAGTGCAGCAGCAGCAGCTCACAATCGGACAACCGTAACCAGGCGTGCTTCAGGCTTTCACTGGCTGCCTGACGACGACAAGCATCAAAGGCCAGATGCTAGTGCACAGTATGACACACGGTGTGCTCAGCTTTGCTTAACTTCCGTCCAAGCCTTGTCTGTGTGAAGCTTTTGCCGCCAAACAGTTTGGCAGACAGACCTACCGACCGCCACTTTTGGATTAGTCGCTCTAGGCAATGCTGCGACTCACAGACTAAAGTTGAAGCTTTTGCTCTAACTGCATCAAGTGAATATTCTGGAGGCGAATGGAAAAAAAATTGTCGTCGCCAGGCTCGTGTTTTGGTGATTCTATTTTTGGTTTTCTGTTGCTTCTGCTGCTGCAAAAGCCGCCATTGCAACCTTTTATACTGTAATAACAGCATTTTGATATGCAGCACAAAAGATGTTTCGTCGTTGGCTGATTTTGTTTCATATGAATTTTTCCCCTTTTCATTTGTCATATTTCTTCCATCTCGTCACTGTATGGTGTAATGTTTCCTAATAAGAGCTCTGCTCCCGCTGTCGTTACTGTTGTCTCTAGACGAGTCTTGTTTTGAAAGACTCTTGTTCAAATATAAAAAAACTCGTCAGAGCTGTTGTTTAGTTTCAGGGTCACTGGCAGTTGATTCCCAGTTGAGATACTGGGGAAGAAGAAAATGAAAAGATCCAAGTTCAACAATGGCACACTCTTTACTTTTAAACTGTATCGACCTTCTAAATCGAATGACGTTCACTTTTTTTCACCAGTGTACATCCTATTCCACATGGTCTTCATTAGTCTGACTTGCTAATGATGGTACAGTTTTTGAATTTTTTTCTCTGTAAATGTCACTCGCGGCAAGGCCAATAGATAAAACTTAGGCCGCTTTGGGCGACTGCCTGCTGCTCTACTCTAAGCCCGGTCATCATCTACTTCGTTTTCTTCTTCTTCTTTTGTTTGTACAGTCGGTGAATCTCCCACTTTTCCCCTTAGTCGTACCGTACAGAATGCAAACCAGCACTGAAGTGGGTGAAGGAATAGCAGAATGAGGGGATGGAAAAAAAGTGAGTGGGCGAATTAGCGTGAGTTTAGGTTCAATAAACGCTGCCATACTTTTTTCTTCTTCTTCTCTACTATCTTCTTGCTCCCTGCGTGCTCTTCTTTTTTTCTTCTTTTGACGTGTGCACCAGTGCACCAGTGCAGCGGTAGTGAAACTTTGTTTTGCCAAAAGTTGAGCTCCTGAGAAGTGGAGACGAAAGTGGAGAAAAAGCCTTTGACTCTCTTTTGAACTGTTTTTAAGCACGGAATGTGTCCGTGCCAAAGAAGTAGAAAGAAACATATAGTAAGAAGAGAATCGATTGAATTTGATGTCTAAATTTAAGCCGCTTTCCCAGACAGCCGATTTGCCGAATGACGCCAATTAAATTAAACGTTGAATGCACTCGGCACAGACGGCGGCTCTCCGTGACTTTTACTTTTAGTTTAAGTTTTTGCCCAAAAGAGTTGCTCATTACCATATCTCTAGTGAGCCAGGTTTCCTACTAAATTTTTCATTCGCTAATTTGCCCATTGGAGGGATTCTGCTAGGCCAAATTGTTCACCCTGACCTATGAATACGACAAGTCGAAGCTCGGTGAGCATCTTCTTCTTCTTCTCCTTCTTCTGAACGCCTCTTTCGATTCTTCTTCCTTTTAGTTTCCTTGCCTCAACCATTTTTGCCGTCGCTCCCTGTGCCCAATTCACCCGGTGACCGAGCGACCGACTTTAGTTGCTCGCATGCGTTCTCTCTTTCTCTTCACAAACTCTGTCCGCCTGTAAACGGCAACAGCACAGCTTCTGCCGCCGCCGCCGCCGCTACAGCTGTTGTCCCCAATTTTGCCTGGAATTTGGGTCTCCACTTGGTTCAGCCTTTGCCAGTGTGTATCTGTGTATGTGTTAGTTCTTTTGCAAGGCAACCAGTCTGTGTCTGTGTGTGTTGCATGTCTTGATTGGTGATCTATTAATACACTCACTGCCACTCATCGATTGTCTGCCGGTGGTCTACTTTGTTTCACTTTCACTTTTGCTTCCGCTGTCCTCTAATTGGACACAGCACTGAAGTGCACTATTGCCTAGACACGAGTACATATTTTTATTCTTTATCTCCCTCTTTCCTCTATCTCTTTTTCCTGTACCGAATGGCCGCATTCAATTCCGTTGTCCATGGCGAGTTTTACACTTCTTCACACCGCTACTTTTTATTATTATTGTACATTCTCACATTTACATTCTTCAATATCACAACTGCCAGTTGTTGTATTACTTTGTCAAAAGTGAATTGAGAATTTGCAAAAACATGATGTTGGAAATATTTTTGTAGATACTGAATTTTCCGTATGTAAAAATATTGATAACTGAACAGTTTAGTTTTAACGTTATTTTTTCACTTATGATCTTTGTTTAGAACTACCACCACTAGTTCACCATGTGCGTCACTTTTCTCTTTTGCTACTTCAAAAATAAAAAATCTTGATGGCAGTTCTAGAGAGGCAGTGAGAGTGTGAGAGAAAGCACTTTAACCTTCGTGCCAGTGCCTGCTTGAACGGGAGGGAGCGGCAAATATAGAATAGCACCGATGATGGCACCAAAAGTCTTCTCGGGAGTTCGTTGGTTGACTGGTGCAGTGATGTCAGTCACTGCAGCTGCTGATGTTGCTGTTGCTGTTGTGTTATCCTCCGTCTTTTTCATTGTGCCCATTAGCCTCACTTTGCTGGCCTGGTGCCCCTGCCTTCTCACAACACACTGCTTCGGCTGCCAACATTTGACTTCATTCAGGTGCTGTCATTGCCGCATGGCTGAATTCAACAGCAGCAGCCATCAGCTCTCTGTTTCCTTTCAGTCAGTTCAGCTCAGTCATCTTCAACCTCGTTCCCCCTCCCCCTCTTAGCATTCCTTCACCCGATTCTCCGATTCTTCACTTGAGTTTTCCAGCTTCTCTAGCTATATATATATATATCAGTGTTTGATTTACGTATACACTCGCTCTTTTACTCTGCCAAACTTTCTCTCGATCCACCAGTGCAGATCACACACACCAAAATAGACATTGCACAAGCCCAGACACACACAGGCACACACAAACAGACGCGAGCAGACAGCGCAGACAACGCAGCGTAGAATCGGGCGAATGTCCTGAACGACACCCACTGCTGCACATGCTACTGGGCCACATGTTTCAGCTGCAGTAGTTGCGCCAGTAGCACTCGATTCTTGCCTGATATGCTTGTGGCCTATTTTTTGTCTGCTGTTTGCGTCGAGTGAGATGATGCTCTTTCTGGTGGTGCTGGTGGTGGCTCACCCGCACTTACGGCATCATCGCCCAAACCGCATTGCTTTGGGTGCCTGTACAGCAACAGCAGCAGTAGCAGCTACACTTTCTGGGTCAACATGCTCTCAGAGTGCCGCAACAGCATTGATGACAATGTGGCGAGAGAAGTAGTAGTGGTAGTAGTAGTACACTTCCAGTGCAGCTTTTAATTATTATTGACAGGCAAAACTGCTAACTGACTACCTACTCAAATTGATTTATTCACCGTTGTCGTTTTCTTTGTTGACAAACCGCTAATTGCCAGAAAAAACCGTCTGTTTCATTAGTGGGGACAGAAATTGCTGCTAGGGTCATAATTTTGTGACTGTACAGAAGTACTTCTGTTGTTTTTGCTTCTATTTCTATTTCTATTTGACTTTTGCAAATGAACTGTCCTACTCTGGAACTAGGTCTACTACCACCACCACCACAACTGCCATCCATTCAGTCGCCCACTACCTGGTCAGAGTTGTCACCCTCTTAGTGCACATCTCTTCTAACTGCGGTCGGTTTATCTTTTTCCCTTTTCCTTCTCCTGCCTGCCTGCTGTGTGTGTCCTCACCACAAAGCAAATACGCACACTTAGTCATTAGGAGCGCGTCTGTAGAGTGTAGCCTGCTTACTTTGCACAGGAGACAATCCTCCTCCTTCGTCCGTCTGTCTGCCTCCCAATCCCCTCCACTTGGCGTCCCTTAACCTACTTTTTATCAGACCACCACCACCGCCGCCGACGGCTGCATTCAGGGCAGTGTTGTGCTCTTGCAGTCTCTCGCCCTCTCACTCTCTTTCAATCGTCATCGATTCTACTGCACTCTTATCAGCCAGACTCCCCCACAGCCGTACTGTGCATCTCTCTCTCACTTCATTTTCCTTCTAATGCCCATGCTTTGACCTAATCTCTGTCGTTCTCAATAGTAGTCTCTCCCTTTCTGCCTACCACCACTGCTGGTACTGTACGGTGCTAGACCTTTCTCGCTCCGTTTTCCATTGCGAGCAAGGTTCCCCGCTTTTCTGTCACTGTCACAGTGGTGTTTATTGGTGTGCTGTTCCATAAAGTGGTGTTGCTCAGATTAGTATTTTTCTCTCGCTTTCTGCGACAACTGTTAGGTTGCTGCTGCTGCCGACTGAACCTTGATTGGCCTCATTTGTCTTTGGCTGCTCTCGCCTACCACTACCTATACAGCCTCCAATAAAGGTAGTGCATCGGAGTGGAATCTAATTTAGCCATCTTCTAGAAAATGGCATAGAAAAAATTGTCCGCACCTTTTCACTTCTGCGAACTTGGGCTCATTACCCTCTTTCATATTTCCATTACGCCATACGGCAGACGTTTTGCTCTGGGGATTTTGCTGTTGCTGTTGTTTCTTCTAGTGCTGGTGATTGTCTTTCCTCTGCCAGCAATGCTATCAGTAGTCCTACGTAGGAAACAGTTCACTTTTGCAGACTGGCGAGAGCTGCTGCTGAGATAACCGGTGGCGGCCATCAATAGTCGTCACAAGTCGTTGCCGTTCAAATCAACGTCGAAGTGTTCAATGTGTCTGGAAGAAGAAGAAGAAAAGGTAGTCGTTGTCTTGTTTTCCGATCTTGCCTGCTTGATAACAGGGCAACCTTTCTGCACAGCACCGTACTGTATCAGAACAGTATGCTGTCCTCGAAGCGCACTGTTATCGGTCTATCGGACTATTCGGTTTCATTTCGAGCACTGTGCCAGACCACTCATACACTTGGCTCGTCTGTACACTTTTTTGTTCATTTTGTTTCTTTCTTTCTCCACTCAATATCAATAGCTTTCCCAGTAATCTAATTTTGGCGGCTATGCCTGCCTAATGTGTCTTTAACCTCTCTCTCACTTTTCTTTTTCTTTGGGTTTTAGTTTGGGCATGAAGCAGTGAGCAATGCTCACAGCAGTGCTGGTGGTGATGCTGGTGATAGAGCTTGTGATAAAACTGCTACAGCAACATCGTGATTGCCAACTGACTGTCACTGCCTGAGATTGTCTGGTAGAAGTGTTGGTAGTAGTAGTCATCGAAACAGCCTGCTGTAGTATGTCTGTGCCAGTAGTGCAGTTTGCTGGCAAATAACAAACAATCTGGTAGTATCTGCAGTATGTAGTATGGTTGACGCCAGGGTGTCTGCTAAACAGAACAAGCAAAAAAGAGAAGAACAAATGTAAACGGCTCTTCGGAACAGTTGTACGGTGGATTGTGTATAGGCAGAGAGACAAGGTTCGAAGATCTCGTTGGTATTTGTACAGCAGTGGAATCCGTACGGTGAGACGGCAATTGCGCTTTCTCTTGTGCATTGAGGCTGCCCACACACTCACGCCGCTTACCCTTCAGCAGGTTGAGAAAGCGCTCAAAGTCACGACCACCAGTTCCTCTGAAACCACCAAGGTCCTCTGTGCACCTTAGTTCAAATGTTGAAGTGACTTTTACAGCCACTGCCGCCGACTACACGCCTTGTGCTAAGCTCCTGGCGCCCACTTTCACTCAGTGATAACTGCCGGTGGTGCTGCTGTTGTTGGCTCACTTTAGTTTCTGCCTGTGTCATTGCCATGTCTGTGGGTGCTGAGTGCTGCCATGCACTGCACTGTACGGCTGCACTGTTGCTGCTCTTATCGGCCACACAGACCACTGGACTGGACTACCCAGCCCAGTCATTGGCACAGTCGTCATTATTGCTGTCATCCTTCTTCTTCCCTTGCTGTCGTCGGCTGAGTACAAAGCACGCAAGCAATGGCTGTCACTGGGCCAGTTTCGGCTTGGTGATGGCTGCTCGAGCAGTGTCATCATCTCCCTTTCAACAGACATCACTTTCAGGTTTCCTTGAATTTGATCCATTTTAGTGACTGCTAATGATTGAAGAGGAACAAAAAGTATATGCCTATGATGACAAAACATGTGTGAGGCTAAAACGGTGCACTTGCCTTACAAGTTCTCTTTGCCTTTCTTTCTTTTCTTTACTACCTTTATCACGCCTCACAATCGACGCCTCACACATACACACAGCTACCACGCACAGTTGGCGGCCATAGACACTTGCCATTTGCGTTTTCTTCTTTTTCTTTTGCGTAGTCGACTTGCCTTGCCTTGATCTTGAAAGAAGTGGCAGTCAGCTGCAGTTGCAGCTATCGCCGTACACAGCTGAACGCCAACGCATACGCCAACGGAAGCTGACCTCTAACTGCAGCAGCAGTGTTGGTCAATGGCAATTGCGCACACTGCAATAGTAGTGCACTTTGGTGCCTCTATCTCCCTCTCATTCCCTCTCTCTTCCTCCTGACCCAGTATTGCCAAATGCGGAACTGTCTCTTTATTACTGCTTAGTATGCTACCTGCATTTGCTGCAGTAGCCTCCTCTTTTTCTCTCTTTCTACTACCCTCTCACTCTGTGACCATATGCCCAAAGGCAGGTGTGCACTGTCCTCACTCTCAATCCTATCTTCCCTGGTCTAGTGGTCAACTGCGCTGCAACTGTCTCGACTTTTTCCCCTTTAACTGAGCACTTTACACGTAGCGATAGTAATGGTGGCAGTAGTTGTGGTGGTGGTGGTAGAAGCCTTGTGACCTCGAAAACGGCAAACAAAAACCACAACCGCTTTTGCTGCTTTTGCTGCTACTGTCGCCGCCGCCGCCGTTTTCCCAACAGCTCTGCACTAATAATAGCAGCCTTTTCGTCAGTTGATCAGCTAGAGGCGCTTTGGGTGCTTTTTTCAAACTCAACTCAACAACTGTCTGCTCAACCAAATCGATGTTGTCCACTTTGGGGCTCCATTTCGTTCAACGCACTGGGCACCTTTTGTCTGCATGATATTGCCTTGAGGACATGCACTCACAATGACATTACATTTTTGAGTCGACTGTAAACGGTAAACTAGTAGCCGTTTACACGGTCAACTGCAGAGACAATGGCGGTGCGGTACTACCTTCCAATGTTCACTGGTTGTGTCCATTGCTGCTGTTCTCAATTGACTTTCAATGCATTTCCCTTGCATTGGTCTCAGGCGGCGAAGCGCGTGGTCCCTTTAAACGAGCATTTAAATGGCACTACTACTGCAACAACTGTTGCCAGTCAATTCACTGTTAAGCTGTCTGAAAGAGAAACACCGATTGACACTTCAATTTACAGACACTTCCTCTTGTCTCAACTTTTAATGTCAAAGGCTTGAGACATTTACCTTTTGTGATTCTTAAACCCTCTATTTTTTGGGTCATTTAATTTTAGACACCGTTGTAGGAAATGTGCAAATGAAGATGTTAAGGAAGTGTCAGTGGTGAATCGAGCAAACCCTTTGAGCAGTGTGCCAAAACGGACGGTCACCTTGATGATTGATAAACTTGCAGTGGCCCACGTGATCACTGTTTGCTCTTTTTTTGTGACCAACTTCTCTATTTTTGAGTCACAATTAACTCATTTGTTAATCTCCTTTTGACCTTGTCGCAGCACTTTTTTGTTTTATTATTAACCGTTTTTTGCAACCTACGTTAAATGCCACCTGTTGATTACTTGAATTGAGCTCGTTTTTTATTTGCTGACTAAAAAATGTTTAACTGACGTTTTTAAGAAAAACTGCGAATTTACGTCACATAAATCAAAGATAATCTTGCATTCTCTTGCAAATAACAGGTTCTTGTTATAATTTAAGTTTTAATTAGCTTTGCATAAAATATGTCAAAAAGTTTTTAAAAGTTTTGCTACCTGTTTCTAGATTTTTTCATATTTGTTTCATTAACTTTACATTGTTTATGATTTTTTCAGTTTTACTGCTGATATGTTCTACTGCTGTTTTGGCCACTCTTGCAATGCTTGTCGCACAAACAATGCCAAATCATTTCCCCCTTTTCATTCATTTTCCTCCCCTCCCTTCTTTTCATTCGTCGTTCGCTTGCTTCGTGCACTGCTGCCGCTGTAGAGAGCTATCTTCTGTCGAGATTGTCTTTTCTTCGTCTTCAGTGCCGTGCACTTCTGCCCACTACCAACATGAGCTGCAGCCAGCTTTGGCTCGGTGTTGTTGTCGTCATCCACTGCTCTTTCTATCTTTTTCCTTTTCCCTGCCTAAGATTGTCGTCTGACAGAAGTGCCACACTGCTGAGCAGTGAAATGCCAGCACCTTGACCTTCAGTGAGCACAGCTCAACACACACATGTACATCGACACGTACATCAGAGGCTGCAGTATTCAGCAGTGTTCAGCATCGGCGGTGGTTGCGACAGTGACAGCGGGAGCCCTTTCTTTTTCTCTCATCGCATTCTTGCCATGCTCCCTCATGTTTCTCTCACCCGTACGGCATCGCCTGGCGAAGTCGACGCTTTACCTGCGCAACAGTCTTTTCACTACTACTGCGACGGCGCCGGCAAAGAGTGCTGCGCTAGTCACTGCTGGTGCTTCTCTTTTCGGTCTGAACAATGCATTGAAGCATCTCCGATGCTGGCTGATGCCATCTGTGGTCAGCTGCTGCCTCTCGACCCAAATGACACTAGTCCTAAACAGTGTTGCCGCAGTGGCGGTGACTAACACTACTTGCACACAGTTCACTTTGAGTGCACAAAGCACGCCACTCAACTTGATGACTCGATAACTCGATTCTGTGCCTGCAGCAACAGCAGCAGCATCTCCAGATGCAGCTCTTCAGTTTTCTTATTTTCTTCTTTTTCTTTTGCCGCACGCCGGCACACACTTATGGTTGTCCTGTGGCAGGCACTTAAATGCACGATGGTTCTATCAGTCAGTCAGTCAGCCTTTCTTGCTGGCTCGTGCACCTGTCTTCTGCTCATCATTTCACTTACATTTTTTACTAGCATCCTCTACTGGTCCTACCCTTTTGGCCAGGCAATTGTTCCCCCTTCACACTTTCTGTCTCTTTCTCTTTTCTCTCTCCATAGCAGCATCCACTTTGAGAATCCTATCTCCAGTACTCGTCATCATCTCTTTTTCTTATTTCCCAGTTTCTTCTCCCAGTTTATCATCTGCCAAAGCAGAGCCTGTCGGCCTTGAGATGCGACGGTCTCACTCGCTTGCACAAGCCACGTGGTGGTAGTGGTACCTCTCTGCTGGACTTTGCATCGGCAGCAGGAGCAAGAGCACTCTTTGCTGACCACTGCATCAGCAGCTCCCTGCTTCAAAACTTTTGCAGTGCACTGCAAGCTGAAAGAAAGGGAAATGCATCTGTGCATGTTTCATGTTCTGTTCTGGGCACTCATTCGCTCACTCACTCGCTCACTCACTCACTCGCCATACTGCAGCCATCCTCGATCGTGATCGCAACGCCAAGGTCATTCTTGGCAACTTTCTCTCTTCCCTTCTTCTTCTTCTGCTTTTGCTTCTGCTTTTCCAAAGATGCCCAACTGCTCTGCAGTTGATGGTGAATGTCAATGGAACGCGCAACCAGTTTACGGTAGTGTGTGTGCCAATGTTTAATGTTTAGTCATACAAAACTCTTTCTTCTGATGACATACGGTAGTCGGACTGCTTTACTTTCCCCTCTTTCCTTGCTTTTGCTTCTGTCCATCCAAATGGACTCATTTGCCCCTTTTCCCTTTCTTGTTATATTCAGAACAGATTGTGCACCCTAGTCAACTCTTCAGACTGACAGACGCATACAATGCAACAGTTCTGATTTTCAGTAGCGGAACACTGGCAATAATGATGGTAGTGGCTACTGTTTTCACTGCATTCGCTAACCCCTTTTAAAGCTTCCTAATCAACCGACTGACTGACGAGAGATGTTTCTGAATGACGCTGTCGATGAGATTTTCTACAAAGTGTTACTACTGCAGCATGAATTGAGCTTGTCTATTGCATTACTCATTGGGTAATCATTTACGTTAACAAGTGTGCCAGTCACAGTCTGATCAGTAATGCGCAGTGTTTACAGACAGAAGAAAAAACTAATGAAAAGGAATGGCAAAAATGATGATGCGGATGTTTTAGAAAAACGTTGTATTAATTTTCATAATTCATAGGTTTCTGCAATTAATCGTGCTTTTGCATAAAAGCGTTCCAAAAGCCACTTTTTAGTTGGCTTTATGTGAGAAAGAAGAAGAAGAAAGTTTCGCTTCTTTTCAGTAGCGCACCATTTTGCAAGCGACTAATTAGTATTATCAAGACAGTTTCAAAGTAACAGGCGGATTGCAAATATTTTTCCATAACATTATTTCACAAGCGCACAAATGCACACACACTTTCACCTGATGTTACCACTTGTAGCGCCATCGCTCCCTCCGCCTCTGCCTAATCAACACAATTAAAGTTAGGCAGTCAGCAGGCAACAGTTCTCCAGTTTCGTTCTTCTTTTCTTCTCCGACTGTACTGTCTTGAATTGTCTGTTCTTCTCTTCTTTCCCCTCCTGCAGTGGTGATTGCCTTGGCTCCAGGCCATTAATCAGCGTGTCTCAGTCGGCGTCGAAGAGAGAGTGACTCTAATCAGCGTCATCGCGCCAGTGCCTGCAACCCTTCATTCATTAACCTTCGAGTGCCTGCCACCGGCCAGTCAGCCCGCCAGTCAGTCAGCCAGTCAGCGAGTGCATTCTTTTTCTTTGCTTGCAGCAGTTGTGTTGGCATCGGCGAGGCGCCTTGCACTCTTCCACAGCGCACACACAACTTCAAATTGAGCTCGCGCATCCTTTTCCTCATCCGTCATTGCGGTGTGCTCCCTGTCTCTGGCAGCAGACTTGGCACGCTGTTCTGCCTACCTGTCCTGTTCTGTCCTGTCTTGATCAGTTCACTGATTAATGCACTGATTGCTGTGACTTGAGCACAGCACAGTACTCAGATCTAACTCGTTCACTGCTGTTTACCATTGCTGCTGCTGCTGTTTAACTTCTTGTGGAAGCACCTTTGAGCGATGTTGTCTATCATCAGCAGGTTGTGTCTGTGTACACCCTGCTGCACTAACTCCAGGCGCATTAATGCTAATTTGTTTTGATTCGGTGCTTTCTTTGCTGCTGCTGTGTTGGAACAGTGTCTCCTTCGCTTTATCAGTACTTCTCCAAAATTTGATCAAAATAACTATCACGGTAAATTGATCATCGTTTCCATGATGATTACTTTTTCCATGCACAATGGGGGTAGTGGTGTTGGAGAGAATGTGCTCTTTTTATAATGTTATTTGGAAATGTATTTATGAATACAAGAGAAAGCGCATTCATCTTTTGAGTAAAAATAAAGTGAGCAAGTGCAAGTGGCACTCACTCCTTCAAAATTGCACTTCAACCTCTTTTCATCTTCTTTAAATTGCCTCTTGAAACGCTTGAAACACAACTCGCAGTCCTAAACTGTCGCTTTCCGTTTTTGTTTTTAAACAATTTTCTTTGAAGTGCCAGTCGATTGAATTTAGGCCTGCTTACGTTCACTGCTACTACCATCAAGTGAGATAGAGAGCTACATTTACAATGAGATCACCACATTGGCAGTGACATCGAATCAATCTCGTTCATGAGAAGTACCGTTGATAGGAGGTGCAGTTCATCACGATTATTAATAGTTACATTGTTGACAGTTGAGCCAAAAAAGAGACAACGATGGCGACAACGACGGCCTGATAGCGAAAAGCCACCGCATCATCTTCTGGTGAATGCCATCACCACACTGAATCAGCAGGGGAAAGTGACGATTAGGCCGGTGAGGAAGAAGAAGAAGAAAAAGCGAAAACTTGGACGCCAATCTGGGCGCAATCTCACTAACATTTTGTGTGGCGCACAAAACGGTGGTGGCAGGCCAATTAAGATGGCCTGAGAGAAAAGGACAACTTCTACTAGCTTTGCACTACTAATCTCCACTACGTCTACTGCACTGGTTATTACCATTGAACTGCACAGAAAGTGCACATATCACTTATCACGATGTGATGGTCAACACACATGTACACCATAGGCATCTCTTTCTCTGGCGTACACTAACACATCCCTTCTCTCCATCCTTCGACGACGTTTTATCTCCATTGCCACTGCTCTTGTTGCTGCTGCCTGTGTTGTCTGGTGACTGATCATGGCTAGGCTGTTTGCAGTAGGCTGTAAGACAGAAGTTGATCTCACGTCGTCTCTTCTTCTTCTTCTTCTTCTTTTGGTTGTTGCATGTTTGTAGGTAGTGGTGCTGGTAAAGTCTGTCTGCCAGTCAGATTGGCCCTGAATGAAGGCCAATGAGCCACAGTGACACTAGCAACAAATGGCAAGGACAGACATGACGCAGCTAACCGCCAACACCAGATTTGTGCTGTTTTGGCTGCTGGCTAGAGTGGCTCCCTTCTTCTGCTGCTGCCATGCTTATGGGTTCACTTCGTTTTCCCTAATCGATAGAAAACCCGTGCTCACCCAAGTGGCTGAACTGTGTGTTTTGAGGTTTTAGGCTTGCCTGTTAGTGGGAACATATCATCATCAGCAAAGTCATCAGCAGTAACCCCTATCGATGATGTTTTTGTTATTGAGCAGCAGTCTGGCCAACCGGAGCAACAGTGAGTAACATCGCTTAGCTCTGTACAGCACAGCAGAGAAAATGTGTCTGTGTGTAAGCCATATGTCGATTGGATTTATCGAATTGCCTCCTGTCAGATGCAGATTACACTTCTAGTGAATGAACTAGAGAAAGGCCAAAACTCGTCGTTCGGCCGGACGTTGCAATTGAAACACAGTCACAACACTGCAGCCACCACCGCCACCTTCGCCTTCACAGAAGGGCTAAGTGAATTGATCTATAATTAGATTTGCCCTCACAGTCATTTGGCAATCATCCATATTTATTTACCAATATGTAGAAGAAACAGTGTACAAAAGTCAAATTGAACGCACTCTGAGGGGCCTGCCCGAACTTGTACTCCAGTACAGTTGTTTTAGCTTTATTTATTAATCTAATTAGCCATTTTAAGCCCTCCTCGTAGTTGACTTTGACTATAATCTGAGTCACATAGTTGATTGCGAAACTCAGCTGCCACTTGGTCTGGTTGCCCTCTCGAGAGGTTGTCCACGACTGAGCACCCAAACAACACCAAAATGGCGTTGATTTGATTACTGATCTGGTGGAACACAAACAGTTGTTTGCTTTTGCAAATCTGATTGCATTTGCGCTTTTTCACTTACAGCAAAAAGAAGAAATTCTCTGGAAATCGTGACTGCAACTGACTGCTACATTGTCTTGGCCATTTGCCTAACCTGACCAGAGTAGTGTCAGGACATGTGTTCCAAGAACAGCGATAAATTGCAAGTAAACAAATGACCAAGTACTTAGCATGGAAATGCATTGTTACATGCTTGTAATGTAGCGAGTGAACAACAAACCGAAACTGACCAGTTGCCACTTGATGACAGGCAACAACACCGCTGACTGACTGACTGACCCTCACTTCATCACTCGGTACTCACTCACTCACTCACGCTCTACTTCACAGTGTTTGTTTGTTCTCATTCTCTCTGCATCCTCTACACCCCGACAACATCATCATTACTATCACCATCACCCTGTCTGTTATCACCCAATTTGTCTTCTGCTTCTTCAAATACTCACTCGGAAGTTTGTCGTGTTCATGTTTCTGCAACTACTTCACAGTGCAATCGTGATTGTCTGGGTAACGTTTGCAACGCCAGCAAGTATCAGTTAGTTCTCAACGTGCAATTCATCACCGTTGATTATCACCATCAGTGAGGCTGCCTCACAATCGCTTTCCCTTTTCTTTCACTCATTTGTTGTCTAGTTGTCTTCTTCTTTTCTTATCCCAAAAACGTCCCCCTTCATATTGGTCCATTTGAGCCCATCCCAGCAGCATCGGCCCACATTAATTTGCTCCAAACAGCAAATAGCTTGTACTTGCCATGTAATGAGGGTACTGAACGCTGGCCACTGGTCAGCTGGGGTGAGGCTACTGTGGCTGCTGCTGCAATTGCCCCAGCAGACGACAGCTAAATGCCCATTTTGTCCAATTTCTTACGTCTGTTTTCACGTCTTTTCTCTCCACTTTTGAGCACTTTATTTGCTTCTTTTGGTGTAGCAGCAGCACCTATACTAGCAGCAGCTGAATATCGTCATTCACTTTCCTTTTCTCTCACTTCGGTGTGTCTGACTGCGAGAGGTGACAGACTTTGGCAGGCGAGCAACAACAATTTATCACTTCTGTTGCCGTGTGATGGTGGTCGTCGTCGTCGTAGTCACCGCTTCCTCTGCTCGTTTTGCCAGCCGAGATGCCTAGCCGCCGTCTTGAGTGGCCATCTGTTCTCCTGGCCACTGCTGCCGCCGCCGCCGTCGTCGCCGTCTCTTGGGCCAAGGCCCATTTTTCCTCTCTTTTGCTCCTTTCTTCTTCTTCTTCCTTCTACTTCTTCTGCTTCTGCTTCTGTTTTTCTCTACTTTCCTTACCTTCTGTTCTGTTCTGAGTGTGTGAGTGTCACCAGTAAACTGTTATCGAAGCACAGTGGTTCCATATGCTGCCGCATACTGGTGGTCAGCGTAACTTACCAAGTTGCAGTACTTTGGCCAGCTTTCTTTCACTAATCTCACTACTTCACTACTCCTTATTTGCTCAATGTGCCAAATGACAGACAGACAGTCGCATAATTGCTGACACCACCTCTCATTACCAGACCAGAGGTTTAGGTGACCACAGACCACCTTTGACCTACTGTCTATTTTTATCACTCATTCGTGACAATGGGGATGACGCTTTCTTTGCACATGGCCAATGTTTCTGGTACTGGGCCTCTGCCGGCACACCTGTGTTAGTAGTCTAAACAAATTTTTTATCAGCGCTGAAAATGTCATTTGCCATTATCTCTGGTTGTCTTAGTTTCAAGCTACTTTTTGCACTTTTAATTTAGTTTTTGTGTACTTTTTCAGTTAAAAAATTTCATTCAATTTCAGCTCACTTACAGAAAGATGCATTCTTTTATGTTGTGTTCAAAGCGGGCAATGCTTTTTATTTTTTGTGAAAGAGTGCAGACACACACAAACGGAGAAAAGGGAAAGGGAAATGTAAATTAATGAACAGAAAATGACTGTTCGTCTGGCAGCATCTCCCCGTTTGTGTACACAAACAGTCTGCCAGGCTGGAATCCACCACCACTTGTTGGCCAACATGCAACATTGACATTGACATCATCAGTCTGTCGTGTGTGAATGACTGTGTCTGCACTGGCAGTGGCTCTACCGCCGTTGATCGTCAATTTGAACTTTGTTGGACAGTGCTGTAAAGTCGTTGCCATTACGTTTCTTCTACTGCTTTGGACTATCCTATCACCCACCTCAACCAGTTAGCCTTTATTGACAATGTTGGCCCTGGCAACTCACGTACACACCGGTTGATGACAGCTCACTGTGCCAGTCCTCTACCAGTCCATTGTCTCTGGCTGTGTGTGTGAAAACCAACAAGTAAACAGCACACGTGTGTGTGTCAGTGGGTGCATTAACTGGTGCCTGTAGTCGACGTTGATCAGCTACTGAGTGAAGAGGCTGACTGGCGTCGGTGTGAGATTGCTGGTGCTGGTGCTGATTGCACTGCTGCCCCACTCACCAGAGACACACCAGAGCACTCTACTCTGCCGCACTCTTCCACGTCCTTGAGAGAGGCGGTTCACCTTTGCCAATTACGTCACTAGGTCATAATGGTAATTATTGCAAAAGTGCTTCATTTTGTTGGCTATTGCATCTGTTTACGCAACCGTAAATACACACAAACTACCCAATGTTTGCCGTTTTTCTTCTCATTATGTTGCTGCGGTGTGCCAGCAGTACGTTCGGTAAGTCTGACTCACCCCATTGATGTTTTAAAAACTCAGTGGAATTTCATTATGTACGATAAATGTCAATGTCCTACTTTATGAATTTCATTTCATTTCATGCACTCCATTTCGAAGTTATGAGTACAAAATATGCCCAGTATAGTCAAGTGCTTCGACCTTGACAACAAACACACAGTGCAGTTCTTTACTTTTCTCTCCCACTACTCACTGCCTCAGTGTTTGCTCGTCTGTGTTTGTTTACGGGACAGTCAATTCAACCTCCAGTTCTCTCCATTTGTGTGTTTCAGTGCACCAATTTCTGTTGCTGCCTCTATCTGTCCTCCTTTTGTTGTCCACCACATTGCACTTCCTCCACCTTGCTTTCTTTACTTTTGCCGTTTGTGTAAGCCCCCTGAGAGTTAAAACGCGAGTTAAGGGCAAATGGAATGGGCGGCTCTAGGCCCTGGGCCCATGAGTGTGCAACCGGTGCCAGTCTTGATCACGAGCTGTCAGAGTGGATCGACTGTTCGGTGCAATGATCAAACACACGGGAAAAGCACTACTTTTATGATCGATTGCCCGGACGGTGCTACTGTGATATTAGTGCCATTAGGTCAGTCAGACCTGCTGCTGCTACTGAGGCGTGTTTGCCTGCAGGCCTTCCTCAACCACCACCACCACCACCACTATCTCCTTCTCCTTTTACCCCTTTCAGCCTGCCTTGGTCATGGGTCATGACCTACTACTGAGAGCTACACTAGTGCACTACCACCTCTGAGCACTGATCACGCTAGTGCCCCGTTGACCACATGGCCCCTTCAGTCAGTCAGTGCAGTGCAGTGTGGACATCAGCTGCTGACCACAAGATCAGATGACCACCACCATAAACTAAACTAAACTAGAGCACTTTGTTGCTCTCAAGCGGCTCTCACACACACTCACTCATTCACTCACTCATACCAAGCAACTGGTGGTTAGCAATTGAAGTGGGAGGAGGTCAAAGGCCACACGCGTCAACTGAGTGAAAAGGGCCGCTTTCTTGAAGTTTAAAGATATTTATTTTTGTACAATTTAAAAAGCAAATAAAATTGTAGTATTTTTAAATGTATAAATCAGAGCAGTTGCTCTTACCACCATTGCGGAAGCGCTTTTTCTCATGAGATTTTTCTTTCTGTCAGCAGACCTTGACTTTGTTTTCTTTCTGATCGCCATCAACACCACAGTTCCCAGTGACCAGGGTGGTCAGGGTTGGCGTAGTAGTTGTCTGATGCTCTTACACCAAGTATCCTATTATGTGTGTTTAGTAGCAGTGTCTCAAGGTTCACGTAAAGAGCAGTCTGCTTGTGAATAAATCCTCTGTTAGTTTTGTTTACCTCACCTTGACCATGGCTTTGTCCTGCTTTGTCTTGCATCCCTCTCTCCATCTCCTGAAACTACTGCTGTTTCCCGTTGTCTCTCACGTGTGAAGCAGTCTGTCGCCGGTCGGTAGTCCTGCCTATCGTCAGGTGTTTCCTCATCTTCCATCTCAGCATCCTCAATGTCTGCGACACTTTCTCTTTCTTTTCTCTCTTTTCGGTCATTCACCACTCTCACTCTCATTGAGCATTGCGATGTGAACTACGTGCACTACCACTGGCCAAAACGACAACAAGTGACCTTTGTCTGCTTCATCACCCCAAAGGAGGCTTGGCCCCTGTCTAGTCGGGCACCGGGCTAGTAGAGTCGGGCTGGCTAGCCAGGTACTGTCCCGACTCTACTTCCCATTACCGCATAATTTTCCACTCTCTCTTTCTCTCCACTGCCTTTTTCATCTCGTTCGGTAATGTAAGTCAGAAAGGCAAGGCAATAGAGAAAAAAACTACTGCAAGACAACACGGCAGTCTGACCTGAACAATAAAGGCAGAGCAAAGTCCTTGAAACTCAAACTTTCACTGTCGCAGTCTCATGAGTAGTAGAAGCAACAGCAACAGCAGGTTCCTTCTCCTAACCGTCTGACGGACGGACTCTCTTCCTCTCCCTCTTCTTTCTTCCATATCTCCGATTGGCAACACTTTGCTGCTTTGCCGTGCTCTACTGGTCACCTTACGTGGGCCCAATTAGTGCGTGTCCCTGTGAGTGAGTGAGTGAGCATGTCTGGGCATAGAGCACACACACTCACACACACTCACACACTTCCTTGCGTTCATTCATCATTTCACTTTCGCTCACCATGGGAACGATTGTGAATTTGTCGTCTGACTGTTCTTTCTCCTCTTCTCAGCCTTACTGACTGCTTTGGCTGTGTTCACTCAGCAACACTCGGTACTCTGCCTCAGTGGCCTTTCTTTCGTCCACCATTGTATGTTCCATAAAGATCGCCCTCCTATCAGGCCTTCTCTTTCTTGAGGAGGGATCCTCTGCTGTTGCCTTCTGCTGCTGCTGCTGCTTGACCCACTCACCCGAAAGGTCATCTCACTGACCTTGTACTGCAGTAACTGTAACTGTGTTTAGATGTCACTGTGCTAAGACAGCTGACAAACTTGGAACGCATCTACTGCTGGTTATTAGGTCTGTTACCTGTTTTTGGACTCTCTTCCTTTCTTCAACTGACCTCTGTCCAGTCTGCGAATGACCTCTGTGTGAGAACAGTCTCAGTTCTGAGTTGAACACCACAATCTTGACCGGACAGCGACACACAACAGTGACCTTGTTTTTGTCTTGTGGCATATATTGCGTAACAACCAGCAGCAGCAAACGGTCGATTAATGGAAGCGCAGCTCATATTGAATGATGCTTCGATGATGGTGGACACAAGTCAGCCAGTGCGACAAACTGACTAAACTGAAGCAGAGAAAAGCCAGGTGTACCATGTCAACTTGTGACTGCCCAGTTGTCGATCGGAAGCAACAGTGGACGGCAGCAGCAGTAGAGGTCATGGGTGAAGAGAGAAGCGCAGAACAAGGTGCATTTGTGCGACACATATGCTGTGGCTGTGGAGGAGGCACTAAAGGTGACATTGGTGGGTGAATTGGTTGCAGAAGTGCCGATGACAATCAGCTGCAGCCCACCGGTTGTGTCTGTCTGCTGTCCTTTGCCACTGTCACGCTTACACTTACCCGGAGCGGAAGTGTGCCCCGTACAGGACTGTACAAATTAGAAACAGCAGCAGCAGACAGGTTCGTCTAATTGACCGTTACAGCCCTAATTGCAAACATCAGCCAGCAACTGTTGTGTCGCCGGCAGACAGCGGCGGCATGCCAACACCATTAGCGTTATTATTTTTGCCATTTCTCCCCTTTCAAAATGCACTTTTTTAAAAAAGACTGTTGCTGCCAAGCAGACACACATCATTTTGTCTGGCTCGTTTTGTCCTCTCTAACCATTAGAGAGAAAGATATTAGTTTTGGTTGACATTGACCAAACTGTTTTTGTTATTAATATTTTTTTGTCAGTAGATGAAAAGAAGGAGAAAGCGAAAAGGCTGAGGATATCGATTGAGCGCACAGCCTCCCTGTGGAACCCCCTAAATGACTTTCACGTGTGTGTATCTCTTTTCCTTTGGTGTATAAAATGCCTTCTCGTTAGTATCTTCACCTTCTGCCTTTTGTCTGGCAGCATGTCGCAACCTGCATGGCTGCTCTATCCTCTGTGCAGTTGATGACGGCGCTATCGATTGCGCTCCGTCGTCAGCTCGAAGGGTAATTGACTACTCCGCAAAGAAGAAGAAGAGGACGACGACGACGATTTGGTCGGCTACTATTAACTGACTGATTGATCAACAGCAGCCCGTCGACTGCTGGCTATTGCACTGAAGAAGTTATATTTCAGCAGAAAGTCTTTTTGCATTGAGTTTCATGCGTACAGGTGTGTGCTGGTGGTGCAAATCGATCAAGCGGTACCGAGGAGAAGGAGGAGGAAGAGGAAAAAAAGAAAAAGAAGAAGAATCTTTCTTGAAATAGAAGTCGAATTGAATGGCAAACTGATGATGGTGATTCTGTTTGTTGCTTTTCCCTTGCCACCATCACCACTACCACCACTACCGTGATGATCATCTTCAGTGTTTGAAGCAGCAGCATCACCATCAACAACAACAGCACAACTGGACAGACCACTTCTGTCTCGACTGAGCACTCTTTCGTTTCGCCTGCTCACTGAGTATCACTGTTTGTTTGTCTGCTCTACGGGTTGCAGTGCTGGGAATTTCGCTATCATCTGAAGACTACCTGCCTCTCTTTCCCTCTTCTGTCCTGTTCACTCAATTTGAATGGTGCAGGTTGCGCTTGTGCCTATCTGCCTGCCAAGTCTGCTCGTGTATATAATACCTGTGTCACTAATTGCGCCCGCTGGTTCTCCCTTTCGTTTCAGTGCAGTGGAGTGAGTGCATTCAGTGCTCTTCGACGTGTGGTGGTGGTGGTCGTCGTCGTGCCGCCACGGCAAGTCACTCCGAGTCACCATCGTCTGCAGTTGCCAGCAGTACCAGCTCACTCTAATTGAATCCAATTATCTGCTTTCAGTTGCCTGCTCTTTGGGGCTCTGTGCTGCTTTCTGTGCCAAGTGTGCCTTCTCAGCAGCAGCAGCAGCTTTCACTCTTCAGCACTTAAGCAAGCAGGCCTTCACCTTGAATCGGTGGCGCCAATGGCGCCCGTCTGACGAGCTAGCTAGCTGACTCTAACTTGCTGAAGGAGCGCACACAACAATGAACAGCAGAGATAGCAGGCTTTCGCTGCCGCACACCGGCGACTTTCGACTTTCAAGAAGAAGAAAGAGAGAAGAATGCAAAGACAACAGAAGAAAGGGTGAGTGAATGAGTGTGCCAGTCAGCGAGGAGAAAGTTAAAAGGCAAACTAAATGACTCTGCCAAAACTGGTTCCGTTCGGGCGAATTTGTTTGCCGGAGAAAAAGACATCACCCAGCGACTGCCTTCTCTCTGTTTAATGCTCTTGTGATTCAATGCATAACTTTTCGGCTGCAAACTTTCACACTTTGTGAGACAGTGACCAAGTGATGGTGGTGGTGGTGGTAGCGGTGTTGGCATTCACTGCTCTCGTCCCTGGTCACGTCTCGAACTGCCGCTGCCGGCTGCTGCCGGTGCCCCTGCCCCTGCCCCGAACCGAATAATAGCAGCAGAGTGGAGGATTGTTCTATTTTGGCGAAATGTTATGGTGGTGGTGTCGGTGTTGGCCGGTGGCCTTGGCTTCCTCATGGGCACAGCAGCACTGCCAGAGCACAGCATTCGCTGCTACTCCTTTCCCCTGGCACCCTCACACTGGTGCTCACTATCATCTCCGCCATCGGTGCCCTTTATTCCTGCTGCTCCTCTCTGCCTGTTCACTGACTTGCTTTCACAGTTGGGCGTCACAGAGTGGAAGAGAAAGTATCGCCTGTTCAGCGGTGGTGGTGCATGTGCGTGAGCACATGTACATTGACATGTACAGTCAAAGACTCCCTTCGAGTCTGACTGGTAAACGACGACGACGACAACAAGAGCGAAGGCATTACGGTCGTACATTAGCCGAGTCTAACTTTGACAGCGTCTGCAGGAAGGAGCTGCAAATCGAGCTGCCTGTACTCTCTTGTACCGCTTGCTGGTTTCCCTCCCTTCCTCCTTTCCTTTCCTTCCCTTTCCCTCCCCTCGTTGTATGTATTGGGAGCTGTTTTTGTTTACCAGGCCACAATGACTTGGCGCCGCTGTACTCTCCCTCTCTCTTTCTTTCTTCCTCCGCCTTTGGCACACAACAACCAGCAACTAACTAACCAATGGCACAAGCAAATGGCGCGTTGTGATTGATTTGACAAGCGGTGCAGAATGGCTGATGGTGATGGTGATGGTGATTGCCGCAGACGAAACTGGCCTGCTGAAGAGAGTGTCAGTGAGTGAGTGGGAGCTGAAGCAGCTATCGTTGCTGCACTTGTCGCGGCAGTAGTGCACAGTAGCAGAGCAGCACCGACTGAGAAAGGACGGTCGTTGGTTGTTGGCTGCTGCCACCAGGCAGTCTGCAAGTCAGCCACTAACACCACCACCACCAGTGACCTTGGCACGAGAAAGGGAGAAAGGAGCTAACATGAGGGAAGAGAGAAAAGGGAGGCAAATAGAAGCACTGTCAGGTCAAAGAAGAAGAAATGAGTTATGGAAGCTCAAGCACAAGCACAAGCATGTAGCTGTACGTGTGCCTAACCCAAAAATGGTTCTCATCGGCACCTCGGCAGTGTGCTGGTTGGTCGTACTGGAAGTAGCAGCCTTCAAATGCCTGTCAGTGTTGGCCAATGTCTGCTGCCCTTTCAGTGCCGTCAGTGCAGTGTTGGTTCAGTTGTTTTTCGCCCTCTCCGCTGATTGGTCGTCAATTACACTAATAGTCAATCATTGGTCAAATTGCATTAGAGCGCTTAATGCGCCTGCCTTGAAACACTGCAGCTGCAAACACACACACACACACACACACAAACACACACAGCAACCAGCACTTCCTGTGATATCCCAGCTACCACTTCTTCTTCTTCTCCCTAGAACCACAATGACGGGCACATCCGGACAAGGCCAGAGGAGCGAGCAAATGTGTCTCACTAACCCAATGACACAATGTCTCCAGTGGTTGTAAAGTGGAGTCGTCATCGTCGCTCGTCATTCACTAGCGCCATTAGCTAATGACACTGGCGCAGTGCTGTCTGTTTATGGGTGGTGGTGGCGGTGGCGGCAGTGATCACTCACCCTACCATTTCATTTCGCAGAACTGCAGTTCTTTGTCTGTAAACTGAAAACTTGTTCATCGACCGGCAATTCTGCTGCTGGCCCGTGCATTCCTTACCGGTGCACGCGGTTCCTGCACTAACGCCGGTGTTTGAGCTTGTCTGCGACGGTATTGCTGTTGGCGTGGTTCTGGTGCTAGCAGCAGCAGCAGTCAGGCACTCAGGCCAACCACAACCACTAACACTCTGCCACTATCAGTCAGCGTGTCAGTGAGTACAGGCATCGAACCAGCAGCAGGCAGACAACTTCAAAATGTGTATCTTTTCCTTCCCCACTCTCTGTCAGTGTTTTCCATCAGCTTGTTTGCCCCCTACACGTGCTCTCAATCCACGGCCTAGTTTGCCGCATCTCTCAGAGTGCACATTGTGCCGCCTTTCTCCCCCTTTTCTGCTATTGCTATTTTTTGCTGGCGTCTTTCCAGTCACTCGGTCGGGCTTTTCTAGATGTGTATTCTACTCACACTACTAATCCATTGTCTATGTGGATGGCGCCAGTCTTTTCCCTTCTCCCTGTCTGGTACTTTGGCGTGCCTGAGTGTGTGTGAGTAGTTTGTTATTTCTACCACTACTGACCAGACTAATTGATGATGATAGTGGTGGTGGTGGAGTGAGTAGTGACTACGCCGACTACGACTACCACCTCTTCCACCAGTCATTGCCATTTCAATGGCATTTGAGCAGAGAAGAGGAGACACTGGTGTGACACTGGACGACAACAGCAACCAATTTAGTCGTGGTCGATTGGCACTTGGCACTGAACTGACGAGCACAGTCACTGCCACTGAATGCCATGGCGCTGAAGATGATGCAGCTAATTTTTCCTCTGTTGGGTTATGTTTGGTGGTGCTGTTCTGCTGGTGCTGGCAATGTGTGCTTCGACGAAGAAAGGCAAGACAAGGCGTCTTCCTCTTTTACTCTCTTTCTTTCAGCAGTCCTTGTGCAGTAAAGCCGCACTGCAACATCGGCAACCTCGACCGCAGACACCGACGCTGACAGTGCAAGCACTCCCAAAATGGAGCGTCTCTGGAGGCTGCCACTCTTCTTCGCCGTCCAGGTCTTATCAGGCAGTGAGAGTACAGACACAAGCACACACACACAAACATACTCTCTCTTTCTTTCCTTTGTCCAGCTGCAGCAAAAACACTGTATTTCCCTTCTGCAGCCATCAGAGAGCAAGTAGCACACCATCGGCAACAAAACACAATCAGCACACAAAGTCATTACTTCTACAGCAGCTGCGCCTGGCGCACTGACCGAAAGCATGTCAATGGCAATGGTTGGCAATTGGGTGAGCATGTACAAAGGCGCCCTTACTCTACCATTACTTTACGGTGCTGGTGTTCCAAAACACACACACCGAGCAGAAAGAAAAAGAAAGAAAGAATCCATTTTGAGGGCGCCTCCACCTCAGCTTCAGAGTGCTTTGGCCGCGCGGGTGCACTGCCGCCGCGACTGCACTTCGTCCCGACGCACGGAATAGGGCAGAATAGAGAGGACCGTACAAAGAGAAGAGTTGGAAAAAGAGAAAGAGAGGAAAGCACATTGCCATCGGAGGGCAGCCAAACATAGAAAGGCACTGGGCGAATGGTGTTGGGCGAATGCAGGCACCAGAGTGGAAGCAGCAGCAGCACCGACGACTACCATACTACCACTGCACTTTCTCTCACTCTCTCTCGAATGTCAATGGTAGCAAGCAAGTGAGAGAAAGCACAGCGCACTCTGCCCACTACCAGAAATGAAGGCCATTGCACCACTACTGAGTGAGAGAGAGAACAAGAGGCGACGATGGCGGTAAGATTGCGCCACCAGGCCGACTGAATGTATGTGTGATAGTAGAACAGAGACAGGGCGAGAGAGTCACTGAGGAATCGAGTGCCTGATGGTGGTGGTGGTGGTGGCGTCAGCGGCGACGGCGGCGACAGCGGCAGTAGCACAGTGGGCTCTGATCGATGCTCTCTCGAGTGCTTCTCTCTCAGTGTGCCACTACCACTTCCTCGCTTCCAAAGCTTCGGGAGTTCACATTGAGGTTCACCTTTATCAGGAGGAGAACTTTTAAAAGTGAATAGCATTGTTGTTGTCAATTTCGAACTTTAGAATTCTATCTTGCCGAGTCATCACTAGAGCACTAAAGCATTAGTAGCATCATCGAGCTGCTGAATATTTGGCGCCATATTCAGCCTGATCCAGCATGATTCGGTGGTGGTGATGGTGGTGGGCAAAGCCATCGGTGGAGCGGGCGGCCATGTACCCTCTACTGCTGCACTCGCGCCTGCGCTGCCAGGCGATCCTCGATGTCTTTCTTTTTCTCTCATTCACTTACTCTCTCTCTCTCAGTCACTCTCTCTTGTATCGTTAGCCTCACTGAGGGAAATCGACTGTCCTTGTGCCTGTGCTCTGTGTGCTGAAGGCAAGCCACCTCTGTGAGGCAGCAACAGCAGCAGCAGCCGAAAAGCAGCACTCGGTGCCTCGCTCTCAGTCGCTCTCCAACTCTTGTGCAGTGCACATCGACGCGTCGTTCTCGTTCTCTCTGCCTGTTTCCCTCTTCTGGCAGTGAGAGAGTCGCAGACCTGATCGACTGACTGACTGACTGATATATTTTCCCCTCTCCGTCTCTTTCTCTTTTACCACCACTGTGCGTGTTTGTTGTGGATGTCCTGCCACAGCCAGTTTGTACATCTGTCCACCACCACGACGACCACCACCTCCATCAGCACCTTCATCAGAGTGTGAATGATGCCTGTGTAAAGAGCATCCTCAAAGTATCATCAACATTACCAGCCGTAAATTTGTGCTGCATCAACAACAGCAGCTGCATCTGTGCATTCTGTGTCGCCAGAGCCTCCAATTTTAGCAGCGGCCGGCATCCTACTCCCCATCATTATCCACAGACCGACCGAGACAGACGCTAGCAGACGTCTCTCGTCTAAGGCCGCATCCATTTTTCGCCGCGACCACCACCACCACTACCACTGCTGTCTGCAATCGCTGCCTCTGCTGCCGGCACCTCAGTCATCAGTAGTCATTTTGACGGCGCTACCCGGCCGGCACCACTTGCCCACACCAAAAAACTTTCTCTTTCTCTCTCTTAGTGCTGTAGCACACGTGTGTTCGCCTGTTCGCCAGTCCCAATCTCTGAGGCTCGCGAGAGTGCTCCAACGCAATCGGCAAATAACCTCCGGTTCTCTCTCTCATTCTCTGTCACCGCTCCTCGGATCACCTCTACTGTGTGTCTGTGCGTGTTTACTTCAAAGACGACAAAGTACCAGAGAATTCAGTAGATTGTGTGTTTAATAGTAGAGAACAAGCATTAGCAAGAAGCACCTTCTTTGATAGCCAGTGGGATTGATCTCTCTTTCTTGATCGCTCTTTGTTTATCTTTGATTTGGCTCAACCACCAACTATCTCAGCCGCATCAACTGCAGCAGCACAATCACCATTACCACCAGCACCACCAGTAATCACCACCGACAGCAAGATCACCCCACATTCAGCGAGTGAGCGCGCACTCTTGATCTCTCCTTCGCTCTTTCTGCCGCTCGGTTCTCCCAACTTTGTCCTCCGACAAAGCATCTCACATCTTTGCTTTATCATCAACACCACAGTCTGTCTGTGTGTGTTTAATTTTCCCTTTTCTTGAGCCACTCAACTCGCTCTCTCCCTTCCTTCTGCCTTTGCACTCACTTCGACCGTTGACCGTGACCCACTTCGTAACCTAATTTTTGCTTTCAATCTCTCACCTCTCTCTCCCTCCGCTCCTTCTATCTATCTCTTTCTCTTCTTTCGTGGCCGTCTTCTCATCTCTTAGCTAGATTAAATTTGATTTTTGTTTCCCCTTTCAAAAGATTTCTCATCAAAAGTCACATTTCAACTAGCACTTGAATCACACTCAGTACACGGAATTACTCTACTGCCAGTTCAATTCTGCCATTTCTTTCGGTCGCTCACCACTCGGTGCCTGGCACATTTCTACTACCCTTTTTTAACTTACGGAAATACCTCAGCACAACACCAGTATCTTCTTCATTGAGTATCATCACAAGCAAGCACATCACCACCAGCACTACATTGCATCACTTTTTCAACTTTTTTCATTGTTCAGTTTGATGTGAAAGTTCTTTATTTTTTCTTTCTTCGTTGTGCAGGCGACCAGCAGCCTCTGTGTTGTGGTCCGCCGTCACTCTAATTCGGGCATCATGTCCACCTCCTTGGTGATGATGGACACCTCTGCTCACGTGCGTCGATCAGCCGTCGCGATCAGCAACTCCAGCAGCGCCTCTTCCGCCGATCACCACCACTCGCTCCACTCACTTCACCACCATCACATTGACATCAAACCACAGACGATCGTCACCTCCAACGGATCACTCAATTTTATGAAACTTTTTTCCACAAACAACAACAACAACAACAACAGCAATCAAAACTCTGCCAACAATCTGCACCTTCACCTGAATAACTTTGCCCAGCTTCAGCACCAGCACCAGCAGCAACAGCACCACCACCAGCCAAACGGCATCGCCCCGGCGGCCCCCGTCACCGTCAAGCTCGAAAGTCGCGTTCCCAGCCCTTGTACGGCTGACCTAGCGAACATCAAGAGCGAACACCCCAGCGGTCTTCCCGGCCCCTCAGTAAAGGATCTCTCGTTGTTTATCACTAGCAAATCAGGAGCCCCAAACACCACCACTGGTCAGCAGCAGACCTTGCTGACGCTGAACAGCAACAGCAGCAGCACAATGAGTGCCACTGCTCTGGACGCCATCAATGGCCTCGGAGGAGCTGGTAGTGCACTGTCGCTCAAGCATCGCCGGTCGGTGGCCGCCGCAGAGTCTGAAGCCTCTTCGGGAGGATCTTCCGCCGCAGGCAGTGTTTTCCTTCCCGGCCAGACACTGCTGCCCAATGGAGGAGGCACCCTTGGCGCCCACTCACCCTCCCCGCCGCCCCTTCTGCCGAATGGAGGTGGCCACTTTGGCCGCATCAACGGCTACAGCACCCCCGGGCAGCTGGGCAGCGGCAAGCGAGACCACGATGATGCCTTCGGCCCGTCCTCGACGACGACCTCGACGACGCTGAACGGTGGCGGCTCCATCTCCACGACGACGCCCACGTCGATGAACGTGAGCAGTAGCATGAGCAGCAGCAATAACAACTCACTGGCCAGTCTGCCCAGTAGCACCAATTCGCCCTCACCGCCGCCTCTGCTAACCAACGGCCACGGTCAGCAGGGCCATCTTCTCAATAGCAACAGCAACAGCAACCACCACCAGCAGCAGCACCACCTGAGCCACCAAGCGATGGTCAACTCGATGATCAACGCCGCCAATGGTGGTGCTGGCAACACCAACATCGCCTCGCCAACCTCCTCCTCCTTCTCCGATTTCGGATCCACTGGTGAGTAGCAGTACTTTTTTCTTCTTTTTCTTCATTTCAGTTCTCTCCTTCTCAGTAAATCATTTGCATAGGCAATAATAACATGAGTTGAACATGTTAACGTCAGTTGTGAACCTAAGTAGCTACACATAAACACCACCAGTATATTGATCTTGATGGTACTTACTTACTTCTACTAAGTCCCTTATTTTCACTCATTAAGTTGTTTACCACTAGAAGAGTGTCGACTACATGTACTGTTTAATCTCTTTCTCGCTTTCTCACTTTTAAATCGATTTATTTGCGAGCCATTTGGTGGTCTCTTGCACATGAGATGCTGGTCATCTGGTCTCGTCTGGGAGCTCTCTGCTATAGATCCTGTCTAGGCTTCTGCTCTCGACTACCAGCTCTTTATGGCGTTCTGCAACTTTTTTTTGCGATGCTATTTATAGCATCAAGTGTGGTCTAATTAAAGGAATTAACCGAGACATGTTAGTGCTGTGTGTGAGCTGCGTGAGTGCTAAGTTAGTGACTCCTTTCCGAAGAGCAGCAGCAGCTGCCGACAGAGTGTGATTCCCTTTGCGGTAACTCGAGAACAGAAAGAAAGAGAATATACTATGGTAGCGCACTCTTTACTGACTTTACTGACTCTGAGCAGCAGATCATCTCCTGTTCTAATTCCTCCTCCACTTCTTCCGTCCTTCCTTTCCATCATCCCCTCTCTCTCTTTCTGGGAAGACACATTTTTCACTTGAATTTAGTAGGTTACTGTGTTGCTCGAAGTTGTTGTTGTTGCCCTGTTAACTCGTCAATCGTTTAGTGTAAAGCCCCGCCACGTTTAAAATGTGTTGTGGTTTGTAATTGTCTCGCTCTCTCTCACTGGCAGATCCACTAATTTAGTGCACTTCATTGGTGGTGGTGATCATCGGCCCGCGCAAACGGCTTCAAACGGAGCTTGCTTTTTTTGCCGAGGGTTGCTTGACAGAGTGAAGAGACAGTAGTGTTCCTCTTTGCTGGCTCTCGTATGAGCTAACTGAGTGAAAACAATACTTTGTCTCACTCTGTCTGTCTGTCCTACCGCTAAGTAAGTCCTCCTTGAAGGTCATTTCCATTTCTCGGAATTGGTCAGTCACTAAAATCGTTGCCGAGCTGCTTTGAGCTCACTGCTTCTTAGCTCTGCTCTGTTCAGTTTCTCGGCTCCCTCTGACTTTCTTCTTTCCTTGTTCTTTCCTCTTTTTCTGTGTCTTCAGCACTGGAGCACGCATTCATTTCCTATCTGAGAAACGAAAATATGCTTCTGTTGCTTGCCTGCCTGCTCACAGTTCGCCCCTAGGGATCAAATGAGGCCCATATGAGCGCCGTGTCTATGCAAAGAGGAAAGGTCAGTTTGAAGGAGATATATTGGACGTGCACACTTTCTCCTCTTCTTGCCCCGACCAGAGTGCTGACCAGGGCAGCAGAAGACAAACACCAATGACCAATGGTCCTCCTTCCCTCTCCCCACCGGTCATTATGCTAGCTGCTTCTTCTGCTTCTCCTGCAGTCCACTTTCCATCGAGTAGCGATCGAATAGTCAGTCAGTCAGCAAAGACGTCGTCAGTTGTCCCCTTTGCTTTGAGTATTTGGCGATTTCACGGTGTGACCCTGACTGAGTTTAGAAAGACGGTGAGAGACAGCAGCAAAACTGCTGAGGGACAACGAGTCAGCGAGTGAGTGAGAGAGAAGGAGAAAGAAGGAAAGAGCCAAAGCTGCTGTTGCTGCTGTTACTGCTGCTTGAAAAGCTCAACAACCGATGAATGGATAGGTGTGTTTGAGCACATACAGCCACTGTCACTGACTGCCGGTGACAGTGTCAGCCAGGCAGCAGCAGACTCACACTCACCGCTGGCGATCTGCGTCACCGCACGAGCCAAGTTTCTCCCCGCTTAATTGCCCTTCACTGTCTCCTTTCCCCTCTCTTTCTTTCTTTTGGATCGATTCTGTGAGTGTGTGTCTGTGTCTCAGCTTGAGGTGAACGGGGAGACGACGGCAGCAAAGTAATAATAGTAATGCCCTCGCTTAGAATATTTGCCCTCTCTTCCTCTCGTGGTTCTCCTCGTCAGGTATGTCAGCTACAGCAGCAGCTGCGGTTGTTGTCGCCAAAGTTCTTCATCTCTGCTGCAATCTCCTCTGCAGCACAGGACAGCACAGCACAGTGCCCTCTGACCCCTTCTGTGCACTCTCTAATCCGCCTAATGGAGGTTTTCATTAGTACGATCTTCGTAGCACTGAAATGAATTGTCTCCTCGCAATGACTTACCCCTTTTCCAGCTAGCTGGCACGACTTTTACACTGAACTGTGACTTAAACTTGTGACTTTCCTTGAAAGCTGATTTGGGCTGTTTCTCCTGCTAAAATCACCACCAGCAGCAGCAGGTTTCATTGCATTCTCATCCAATATTTCTTCCCCTTAACCTTAACCTAGTGATTAGCAGAAACCACTTGTTCACTGAATGAAGCCATGTTTTTACAGACAGACAGACGGACACACTTTCAACACACAGTTTCTGCTGCGTTTGCCACATGCCTCTACTGACCTACAAACTCTTGTGTTTAGGTCTGACAGAGTATCGTGTTCAGTTAGTTTGACTGCTCTCGTCTTTACTTTCTCTCTGTGATTTGCCTCCTTATTGGTAGTAGTTGTAGTGGTGGTGATCGATTGAGGGAAAGAGAAAGAGAAAGTCGAGTCTTTGTAGCAGGCGAACGATTTGTGCACTTGGCGGACTTTAAACTGTCTGCAGCAGTTGCCTCTGCTCTCTCTCGTGTACCACGTTCAAAGTGCGTCTTCAGCGTCTTTTAGCAGCTCAATTTGCCTCCTTGCTCAGGTAGTCTTTTTTCTTTCTTTCCCTTAGCTTTTCAGCCAGTCGCCTCTAGTGTGATTAGTGATGCCTCCTGATGCAACCAATTCGCCATCGCACACACACTCACTGAAAGGTGTGCTGCATGCAAATGGATTCAATGCTCCACGGCTTGCAAGAGTCTCCCTGCCTGAATGATGTTGTAAGAGATGCGTTTGAATTACGACTTGAGGTGTGTGTGTATAGAAAGAGAGACGACAGCAGGAGCAATCATTTTGTTTCAATCTCCACTCGGTGTTTCGTTCTGCTGAAGACAGCGTGGGCAGTCAGTCTACAGAACACTCATGTTTGCCATTATTAATAATAGCCATTGGCTTCTGCATTCACTCTCTTTGTTAGCTCATCCATTCACACATTTGTTTCTGATTTGCTTCAATCACCTTTTGCTGACTGACATTATTGCCAGGGTACACTGACACTCAGTACTTTCTCAGTTGCTAGCTAATTCACATTGTTGATTGTACCTTCTGCAAACGATGATGAGGTTAATAATCAATGCTGTGATGTTGATGTTTTGTCTACTCGTGAAAAACAATGTTGATGACACACAGACACACACACAGACTGTCAAGTAGTTATTTTTGCCTCAACTTGGCGTGGGCAGTATGAGTAATTAGCTAGCTCTTTGATTCTCTGAATTGTTGCCCCCCCCTCCTTCTGCCTCTATTGCTGAATGTTGAGGCACTCTATTTGTCATTTTCCCATTAAACTATTCACATTTGCATCTGCCGCTGTTCTGAAGCGTTGACAGTGCAGAGAATTTTGTGCCTGTTTGTGGGTGCTGTCATCTTCATCCGCTGCCTTTTTGCCAATTCAGTCTGATGGTGAAGTGCTGCTGCACAGTTGACCCACGCCACTGACACAGACAGACGGTGCTTTGCTGCTGATTCTGCTGCGGCTACAGTTGTTACTATCTTTGCACTTGTCTTCCTTTCTCTCGTTCATGGTTTCTCCTGCTTTTGCCGGCGAAAGTGATTCTGCTGCTGCTGCTGTTCAGCATTCTGCCGGCGCACTTCTGTCTATCTTTGCCGCTGGTGCTTGTGCTGCTGCTGCTGTTCACTGACAGTGCTGCACTTTCAATGCCAACCACCGAGGCACCGTCAACCGGCACGACCACATTTGCCCCAAAAAACACACTATTATCGAAGAGTGCAGTTTTGGAGGGGAGTCAGGCGAGTCAGTGGCTTGCCTTCTTCAATCTCGCCTTCTTTCTTTTGGCTTCTACCATAGATAGTACTCTCGATGGTGAAGTGTACGCTGGCAGATTCTATATTTAGAGTCGCCGTAAACACACATCAGCGCATCACTTGGTCGCCTCTTTTGTTTTTGTCATCATCATGCGTCTCTTCTGTAAGAGGATCACAGAACTACTTACACATTGCCGTTTTTGCAAAGTTCTGGCATTGGAAGTCTCTTGCACAGATTCTGTCAGCGCTAACACCGCTTGACAGGCTCACTGCTGCTGCTGTTCTACCTTTTTGGCCAATCTCTTGTTTACGCTCTTTTTTTCATTTGGATTCATTCGTTGACAAGCAAAAAAGCAGAGTACACTGTACTGCTGTTAGCAATGAAAAAGTGAAGTTGGCAATTGAGCGAATCATTACCAAGCAGCACATTGGCAGGCATTTAGTTGTAGTAGTAGTGACACTGACCGAATGAATGTGAGTGCGCCTGTGTGTGTGTGCCTGTGCATGCACTTGTTGACTGTCATCAACTGTCGCAAACCAGATTGTTTTTGGCAGAAAGGCCATTGCTGCTGCTGCAACGTAGACACCGACCGATTCCAAATGGCAATGGACTCTTCTTCTGGCGAGGAGTAAGCGCACCCTTGTACGCCACTCTGTCCATTGGCGTAGTTTGGCTTCCTTTGGGCTGCAAAAGGAGGTTGCAACATTGTGTGTTTGTTTGTACATCACTGCTGTCGTCGCCTGTTCAATGAAAGAAATGTCGTTGTCTTCTCGCTGCAGCTGTTCTCTTGATGAGGATGCTGACGCTCTCTCTCACTTCTTACTCAGTCACTCACTCATATGCTTAGTGTCTGCAAACACTATTGCACCGTAAATGTGTCGCCATTATCCGCTTTAATTTATGGCGATTGAAGTTGCCAATACGGCGGCAGGCATGCCCGTGTTCATTCGGCTTAGCGATTGGCTTGACTGAAAGTAGCATCATCAAGAGCACTCTGCACTGTTGATGGCAACTTGCGTTTGAACTAAATGGCGTTTGTAGTGCAGCAATATATTGTAGGTAGAAAGATAGAAAACTAACACTGAAAACTGTTTGCCAATGATTTCAACTAGTCAGCGCTTGACTAAAGATATCACTTGTTTCTGGTCTGGAATGGCAAACTAAATGTGTGTGTGTTTTGCCATCATGCGACACATAAATTCACTTTTGGTGGTCTTTCCCTCTGGAGCTATGTCCACTGCATACTTCAACTTAGTTTAGCCATTGACCAATAGCTGAATGGCAAATTATGAAACAACAGTCGCTGTTGCACAACTTAGTTTCCCTTCGTTTTGGCCACTTTTCTGCCAACTTTTTGAACTTCCAATTTACTTTTCGAAACGCCAGCGCGTACCGTGCGCCATCTTCCGCTCTCCAGACTGAGTCAGTTCAAACGCTCTTCAATGGGTGGCGCTCCTGAGCTTAGGCTGCTTGAATTTCTTGGCGGTAATTTGCTTACTTGCAAAAAGGAAAATCAAATAATCGGTATCCTGTAGAGTTAAGTTGAGTTGATAAACAAAAAGTATTGCAGCACATCGCCGGCAATTGACAAATTGACACTCCAGTAAAGAGGGAAAAACACTTGAAAGTGTGTGTCTGTGTGTGTTGAGCACTGATTTTTACTGGCAATCTCTAGGTGACAATTTGCCAAGTATTTTATTGGCTGCCAGTGCCAGTGACTCCCTTCTTCTACATGCTGGTCATTGTTCGGGTTCACACACACACACACAATCTCCTGTAAAGTTGCACGTGCCCACAAGAGCAAACTTTTTTGCTGTCAATGGCTGTACATGGATGATGTACATGCACACTACTAATGTACAGGAGTTCAGTATTTTTCGTCTCGATGGTTAGCATCAGCCTGGCTGATGTTTACGTGCTTTCAGAGGGACTCTATTTTTATTATCAACTCGCCGGTGTGGTACTTACTACAGTCTAGCAGCAGTGGTGTGGCAGTAATGCTCCTCTACTTTTTCGTTGTCTTTTTCTTTTTCCCACTTTTTTGTTGCTGTTCCTTTTGCTGCCTTCAACTGAGCGTCTATTGGCCTAATGTAAAGGTTTCCAACGTCAACGATCGTTGCTCTGACGACGACGACGACAAAGCGATACTTACTGAGGGACTGCAGTCACACACACAGCAGCCCCAACATGTACATTGGTGCACCCAACAAACTGACTTCTCTTACAGGCATTGTTGGAGAGTACCAGTACTGTATTGACATTTTTCTACTCTATTCAATTTGCCCGCCTGCCAACTGGTCATAAATAAGCATTACGTTTCACTTGTCGCGTTTCCTCTCTCTTTCTCTCGTGCGACTGCTGCTGCTTCTGCTGTCATTTACTCTGACTCTCTCTCTCTCTCTCTCTCTCTCTCTCTCTCTCTCTCTCTCTCTCT
>JAALOO010000319.1_pt1 | contig 44433 bp, 47 predicted proteins | sample 7257641 | NCBI WGS metagenome assembly JAALOO01 (sample SAMN14085613, study PRJNA598686) | mite metagenome | biome: ENVO:01001000; feature: ENVO:01001002; material: ENVO:01001226; isolation source: single female mite from University of Michigan culture on fish food culture... ...
AAAGAGAAACTAAAAATTCGAAAATATTTTGTGCTTTTGCGTTGTCCTCCCTTAAAGGAATAGAACAAAGTGTTGATGCCCCTTCACCTGACTGTTCAAACCATTGATTGGTTGCTTTATCTCCTGTTGCTATTTTTAAAAACTATAATTTTTTTTATAAAAATTTTGTTTTATTTTATTTAAGTTAATTAAAAAAATTTTCACAAAGTAAAAATGTTTCATTGTCAGCATATAAATTTAATTATTACGTTGTTTAAAATTTACATATTTAAAATAAAAGTATTTTTAAAGTTTGTGTTTGGGGAATTCTGCCTAGTTTGACCGTTTTTTTGTTGCTGTTGTAAAAAAGTGAGAAAATTATTAAATTTGGTTTATTAACTAGCCGTAGCTAACTGCATTAGTTGACAGAAAACTGAAACTAAAAAATAAAAAATAATTTAATTTGGTAATTTGGTAATTTGGTAATTTAATTTATGTTTTTAAAACAGTTTTTTTTATTAAAAACATTAACGTGCCAAAAAATTGAATTTGCAACATTTTTTGAATCACCGTTTTACTTTGCTCATTTGCCTTTCTTTCCCAGTTTCACAACAAAGTTGACTTGACTTCAATGCAAGTGGACTTTTTGATTGAAACAATATTTTGAATCAACATTTTTGTTTTGGCATCAAATGTCGGGAATATCTAGCGCACGCCATTTCACTTTCGTAATTGGCCCATCGCCAAAACACAGACACACAGTCTGCGACACTGCATCACTCCAACCGCTATTGGCACACTCCCCAAAATTGCTAACGACCTTTTCTCCTCACTTGCCTTGATTTCTTGAGCCCATTTGCTCCTGTTTTAAATTTTTCTCCTCTTTTTCTTATTTTTTGTCTGGCGTTGTTGAAAGCGCTGGCGCAAGTCCTTTTTATACTTTGCTACGCTGTCCATGTTTTTTGTTGCAAAATTTAATTATCTGCATTATTGTTATATGAATGGATTGAAGAGTAGAAGCAGCAAGTTGACGCGAGCCAAGTGCATTGTGTAAATGTGTATGAGTGAGTGCGTAGCAACTTCTGGCATTTTCTGGCTAGCAACACATTCATTAAAAAATGACCAATTGAAATCTTTACTGTTGCGGCTTTATGATTGGTGTTCCTGTTTTTGCTTACTGATTAAGTTATTGTGCGATTCACCATTCTTTATGAATTGCCTATTGCTGTACATTTTTACAATTTCACAATGAACAGTTTTTCATTGTTAAATTGTTACCTTTTACATTTTGTTTGTTGAAAGTTTAATAACTTTTTGAATTTATACAATTTTGATGCTTATTGCTAAAATTTTTAAATGCATTTTAGGTAAGTTTAACTAAAAAATTTTTCAGAAATTTATCATAAAACTTTTCAATTTTTTTGTTTATTTATATTTTTATCAAATAATTTAATTAGGGCAATTTTGAAAATGAGATTCTCGCATCTTTTACTTCCATTTATGTGAAAGCAAAAATCGCAGACAGATTATCAGTGAATTGTTTTTAGATATCAAAACATAATTTGACTCTAACCAACTGGAGCAGTGACTTGATCCTCCAAGTTTAGACGTCCAAGCAGTGGTCATGCAGTTTGTACGAGAGAGTCAAATTACTAGCCATTAGCACTAATGGAAATTTATTTGGCCGGCCATTTGACTTTTCGATTGCTTCTACTTTGCTTCCCACTGTGATGTGAAAATGGCCGCAATGTATGCACAATTCAAAGAATGAAAAGTGGTAGAAAACAGTGCAGAGAAAGGCAAAGAAAGACCGTGCTCATTTTTCTTCTCCGCCACAATGCTTACTACTCACTGTGGTTGATTGGCTAAATCAATTGGCAGACAGTGAAAAGGCAATGCAAAAAGAAGTTGAAGAGCAATGGAAAAGCAATAGCAAGTGATGCAGTGCAGTGAATACTCCATTTTATCGAGTTTCACAATCTCAGACAATAACAGTCTTTTTTTGCCGTTTCTGTTTCTTTTTTCATCTTCTATTGTTTTACAACCTCCTCTCTTCGTTACTAAATCTGACAAAAATTTTCAACGTTATTTTTCACACTGAAACTAATACTATGGGATACAGTCAGACAACACAGTTTGTTGTTTTTAATTAATTTTGATTGATTGACTATTTTCTGCCAATGGGGTGGTGGCCATTTTCATAGCATTTTGGGTACAAACAGCTTTTTTCTGTGTTGGCAGCAGATTTACGATGGTGATCTAAAACGGCAATTGTAGATATTGACGATTAATTGTCCTTTAGTTCGTCCAGATTAGCTTGTAAAATTTGAAAGCCTGCCCCATAGTTGAGCCCATTTCAGAGCACGCTAATTTGCAGTGCCTTGTCACTGTCAATTGGCATGCCTACTGCAATGCTCCCAATCACAGTCTGGGTTAGTGTTTGTGAGAAATGCGTAGCAAATACATCAGAAAAGTCTTTCTAGTGCCTTTTACCATCTTACCCTCTGTCGCCAATCACCCTCATTTTCCTTTCCTTTTCGATTAATTTGTTTCAATGGCTTGCTCACCACTTGACTTGACTTTTACTGGATGCTCATTTCCAAATCGGTTGCTCACTTTAATTTAGATTCGAGTCATTTAACTAACTAAAACTCAAATTTTAAAATTGAGTTTTTTATTTGAGCAGTAAACAATTCTGTTGTTAATTACATTCAATAAATCGTTTAATAAAATATATATAAAATATAGAAGGTTATTTATTATTTAATTTTAAAAAGTTAAATCGCATTTATTTTTTCAATGTTTTTCAAAACGAAAACTTTGTCAGCATTTTGAGCGGACTACTAAGTTTTCCTTTTTATATTTAAAGTACAATTTAATGCGATTTAACTTGCATTTTGATATTTATTATTTACAAAGATTGAAAATGAGATAAAAAAGTTAATAGCAACTATTTACAACCCAAATTGGAGTTCTATGTTGTGCCATTCTTTTTGGTTCTGGTTAATTCTAGCCGCAACCCCAAATCGGATCACATTCTTCAAATCTGGTATTAAATATTAACACATTTTTCAAAACATTTTCAGTCTTCTTTTGCGTAGTTTTCCTAGCAAAAAGTTTTTAAAAATTGACATTGTTTTTCTATAAACATTCCAAAAAAGCCGTTACTAGGTCAGAAAAATATTTTCTAAACTATTTTCATTAATCCTTTAATTCATTATATAGTGTCTAAAAATAAATTTTATTTAGAGTATTAACTAATTTTTCATAAAAAGAGTTTCATTTTTAGTCAATTAAGTTTGATTACCAAACATATTTTTTGACAAAATTATTTGCATTTGATAATCACCATTTTCCTCTAATTAGAATTTTGTTAAGTTAATTAATTATTAAAATGAAACGTGTACTAAATTTCATCTTGTAAACAATTTAGGTAGTTATAATTAATGCCTCAAGTTAATTTGCGCGCTAATTAATACTAAATATGGTTTCTGTTTGATTTAAGATAGCAAATTTATGAGTTATGATTTTTACATTTTAAAGTTTTTGTGACAATATTTATTATGTTTTCTATTAATTTTGGCGCAATACAAAAAGTACTTTTTGTTTTCAAGTTATTTTTAATAAATTCAAAACTTAAGTTAAATATTCTGGCTTAATCGATTAAAAAAATTTTAATTTAATAATATTTAGCGTATTTTGTACTGTTTTACAGTTTGATCAACGAGCTCGTCATTTGTAGCGCTATAATTTATTGTTGTTAATGATAATATTCACTTTTTGGGCATGACTTGATCTTGGGCAGCACAGCTGTCTTGTCATTAAGCAAACAGTCAAAATTAGTAAAGATAGCCAAGATGTAAATGTAGATTTATAATTAGGATTAATTGAAACGTGCACGGGCCATAATTTGACATCGAAGCAGCGATATTGATCGGCTATGGCACCAAGAAAAAAAGGAAAAGGCATCATTTGCAATTGTCAGCAGTAAAAGGAGCCGCCAACTGAGGGCAAATGCAACATTGAGGCAGTTCCTTAATGGCCCACTCGGAAGATCGAAAAAGTCATTGAGTTTCACTGTCTGCATACAATTATGGATGATTAATGAATGCATTGCACCAATTGCTGCAGCTCTGACACAAAGCGTAACCGGTGAATTAGGCGACAGACATGTCATCTTTGAGTGTTATCCACTGAATCGATATGTACTTAGCTTTTAACATACATTCATTACATCATCTTCCCTAAGATGTTTGTCTGGCAGTTTAATTGATATCTTTCTTGTTTTTTAAGATGCTTGTAAGCAAGTAAAAAACTGCAAAAAAAGAAAGTTAAAAAACGTAGTTGTATAGTTTTGTTTTTTGCATTTTTTATTATTATATAAATTACAGAATTTTTGTTAAATCAATTGTCGTTTTTTAAACACTAGTTTTTATTGAATCAAGTTTAAATCACCGATTACAGAATGAACTCTGTGACAGTAGTCATAAAATAAACTTTAGTTTGAACAAACAATTGTCAAAATTTTTTTTTGTTTTTTTGTCTTATCAAGTTACGTTGTAGCTGAATGCTTTCCAAACTGCGTGTTTATTGTTTGTATCACTTGCGCTTGTAAAATTTTGACGTTTCAAACCGGTCAACAAGTCAGTTTTATTTCAAAAATTTTCTATTTATCTTTTTGAGCTGATAAATTGAAATCGCCTGAAGCCAAACAGCAATGTCAAGTTTTCCAATCTTTTTAGATATTGCGGAATCTGAAGAAGAAGAAACATTTTTATCTGAAATAACTTTTATCAGCGATGGAACACCATACAATTCACTATCAGATGTTAACAAAATGTCAAGCTCTATCGTTTTAGCTGACGCCGATGATGACAACATCTCTAAAGAATCACACATTTTAACTACTGCACCAGTCAAAAAGAAGGCATTGTCAATGATTAAAGAGGTGTCTGAAAATGAAACCAGTGAGTTTAACGAGCACCAGTTGCAGACTGATTTCGAAAAACTAAGCCTTAACACCACTCTCACTTCTGGCAATATTGACAATGCGCAGTGGCACTCGACGCCAATTGAGAAAAGTCGAAATGAGCCCAACGAATATCGGGTTCATGAAGATCACTCTCGAGTAATTGCTGGCAACCTATTCAATGAGACAGCTCATCTACTCGGCCATCCACGACAATCTCGAGGCCACCTGTGGAGCCAGCAAACTAAAATTCGTTTTGTCATCAATGTTCTCCTTTTTCTTTTTTTCTTTTTGATTTTTTCAGCAATTATTTTTGCACTTAAATACTTTAAAAAAATTTAAATTTTGTTTTAAAGTTTGGCTGAAAAGTTTGTTTATTTGTTACAAAGTATACTGATATATTTATTTATATTAAGTTTTTATATTATTTTAAGTTGAGGACTGTTGAAAAGAATAAAAACAAGATTTTGTTTTAAAAAACGTTTTCGTTTATAAATATTTGTTTTTTTAGAAACGCGACTATTTAGTTTTAAAAATAAACTGTCAATGCACAAACATTTGCCTAATATCTAACTTTACAAAAAAAATTTAAATTTAATATTTTAAAATAAAAAATGTAATAATGATATTTTATTTTTTATTGTTGTAAGCACTTTTAATATAATTTTTAAAAATTTTTAAATTGTAAACTAATTTTTTTAGATCTGCAAAGTTGATTGAGTTTATAAACAGTAATTGCTTAACAATATGTTTTTATTGTTGTTTTACTGAAACATGTTCTTAATATAATGAAAAATTTAATAAAACTTTGATTAATTTTTTTAAACTGTTATAAATTTTTCTAGTAGATTGACATGTTTCCCATACGTGTTTTTTAACTTTCCAACAGATAATTTTGCTCTACAACTTTCAGTAAACTGTTTTTTTGCACTATTTATAATTACAAATCATTAGCATTGATTATAGTAAACAAACAAATCAATAGTAGAAAAAATTAGAAAACACCTACGTCAAACCATCAATCATTCTGACACTTATTTTCTCATTTTCATAGATACATCTTAAATCGTTTTTAGCAATAGTGAATTTTTATTTTAAACGATTTTGGAGAAAAACTTTGTATGTTTATAACTTGTTCATTTTTTCCTATTGTGTAAAGTTTAAAATGTACTCTACGAGTTTTGTCATCTGGTCAAAAAATGGAAAGAGAGTGGTTAAGGTTTTAGTAACAAAAAAAGAATGCTCTGGTGTAGACTGGTCTAGACTGTTGGGAAGGAAGGAACCTAATCACTATACACTATTCACTCCTTTGCTCCTAAACGATCACTTTCTTAGCGTCACCCACAATGTCCATACTCAAGTTCACACCATTTGACAGTCATCCATTAATATGATTTATTATGTGCTGGTCAGTTTAGAGAAGAAGGAAAAGAAAATGCTGCATTACTTTGACTCTTCTGACACAATAACCGAAATTTCTGTCAAAAAGTGATGGCTTTATTTATTTGAGCAGTACTTCACTGGAGCAAAAATAGTATTTTTCCATTCTGTTCTATTTTACTTTTTGCACTTTTTTGTGTTCAAAAAACTATTTATTTTTTGACATGGCATTTGTAATTACAAATCGGAAACAACAAATTAAACTGATTGATTAATTTACAAACAAGAGAGTTTAACGATGCTTGCTATTGTTTTTGTGTTTTTTGTAGATGCGGATCAGGATGGCTCTGGTAAATCTTCAAGTCAGGCAAACGCCAGCAAGTACCCTGTGATTGTTTTCATTCATGGCGATGAATCTTACGACAGCGACAGTGGAAACTCTTACGACGGCAGCATATGGGCCAGCTATGGACGAGTCATTCTTGTCACTCTTAACTATCGGCTTGGAGTTCTTGGTAGGTGATCACTTTTTGTTCTGATAAATATCTTAATGATAGCTATAAAGCTAAATTTTATCAGTTTAAAATTTTAAAAACTTTGTTTTTTTTATAATTTTCAATCATTTTTTAAAAAGCGTGTACTTTGTTTTTATATAAGAGTAAATTTACATTTGCTGTTAATATTCAAGAAAATGCTGTGATCTTAAAGTTGGTTTGTAAGAGCATGAGAGTTGGCTGACCACTTTGTGCCCGCCCCTGATTGGCATTTTACAGCGCTTTTAAGACCACTGCTGCTTTGAAGTGCCTCGATTAAGAGATTGATTTGCATTACCAAGCTCATGCAAAAGCGACAGATGACTGCAGATGACACTTCTGATTATTTCGTCATCAAACACGCCACTCGCTTGTCCATTTACACAAGCCAAGGCACAGACAAACTAATTATTTTGCTTTCAATGCTTTTTGCGTGCTTTTCAAGTGAATGTGTGCTTTATAAAAAAATTTCCCATTATAAAATTTCATTTTATCCATTGCTTCGTTTTTCTAATCACGTTGTATTTTTTGTCTATCTTTCTGACATTGCTTATTTATAGGTTTTTTGCCGGCTCACGTTGAGGGCTCAGTACGTGGCAATTATGCCCTCATGGACCAAGTGGCCGCATTGCACTATGTGAAGGAGAACATCGCCGAGTTTGGTGGCAACCCCGACAATGTCACCGTCATCGGCCACGCATTTGGCGCCGCTTGCGTGCACTTGCTTATGCTTTCGCCCATGGCAAAAGGTAGGCTTCTCCTTAGTGTTTGGTTTGCCTTCACTGAAACACATTCACAATGGGAGGATGAGTTATGCGAGTTATGACTGGGGATGGGCAAGTCATAACCGGACATATTTCAACCGGGCATCTACAACACAAACTCACATGACTAAATTACCCATTCTCACTCATTTGCAATCACACTGGCACTTCTAAAGGAGCCCACATTTAAATTTTCCTAAACAGAATTTATCGCGATTGTAAATTTCAACGACAACTCCAGCCGCACACCGAATAAATCTCTTGACTTTTATATATTATTTTGTAGATAACATACAAACTATCTTAGAGTTTAAATGACTTTTATTTAAATTTTGGCAAAAAAAAGTGTAAAATTTTTTGCTTAAAGTGTTTATTGATATAGAGATTAGATTACAGATATTTTTTATATTGTTAACAAAATGTAAAAACTGAAAAGTGTGCTCACTGCTATTATTGATTTGAGATTTTATATTATTTTTATAATACAGTAGTTAAACCCTATTCATATTCTCAACACAAAGCAAAAAATCAAGTGTAAAATAAAAAAATACTTTTATTTTTTATCACAGTTTTTCATCTCTGAGCTTACCGGCACATTTCCACTCGCCGTTGCTCCTAGTCAGCTTTCTTTATGAGCGATGAAATATTGCGTCATTATCGGCTGGTGTTAGCATGACAAATCACCTCGTTGGCATTTCCTCTTAGTCCGCGCCAGTGCAATGGCACACACACACACACATTCCGCCTCAGTGATTGACTAATTTGTTTTCAATTAGCGAATGCACCAACGATCACCAACAACAATCATGCAGCAGTAGTTCGCATTCTCTGGGAAGAAGCAAGCAAACAGGGTAGCCCCTTGCGCCTCCGCCTCACCTAATGAATATTCTCGCCGCGTCTTTGAACACTTTTTTTTATATAAAGACAGAGATTTTTTGCTCTAGTTAGGAAACGTTAACTAGTCTTTCTATTGACTTGCCAGACGATGATGACAATGACTGCAACGGGGCATTCATACTGGTGGCACTGTTCTTTTTGTAATTAATTAAATTGATTTTTAATTTTTAATTTGTCTGCGTTGTCGTGTTTAGTAGCAATGTAGTGCCGTTGTAGTGCTACAACAGCTAAGCAATCATTAGTTTGAATTAGCGCCACTAACCAGTGTAACGAAAACGGTGTCAGTGTCTGGACGGCGCTGTCTAATCGATAACCAAACAGTCAGTGTTCGCAGGAATAGCCACTGTTAATGCCATTGATTCTCATTACTATTCCTTGCCATCACCATTGCCTGTCACCCATCGTTTTGTGCTTCACTGCTAATTTGACTGAACTTTTCTTCCCCCCTCTTGCCCCCCCCTGTTAAGGTCTTTTTTCCCGAGCTGCCTTAATGAGCGGATCTGCTCTGGCGCCTTCTGCTATTGCACGTGACGCCGAAAATTACGCCGTTCAACTCGCCAAAGAGTTCAATTGTCCAGTTTATGTAAGTGTGGACAAACAGTAATGTACAGTCACTACTCAACTAACAATTCACGTTGCTTTGCTTTTTTCTCCTGCCTCTCCCACAACAGGACAACGTACAGCTAGTGGAATGCTTAAAACGCAAGTCCATTGACGAGCTTCAGTCTGTGAACCTAGATTCTTTTCGTTTTCTTTCCGCTTTTGGTCCCATTGTTGACGGCATTGTGGTTCCTTATGAGCCTCGGCTAATCATGGAGTCACTGGCTTACGGAGCAAATGCGCCCAGTTCTTCCTCTTCTTCCTCCTCCTCTGCATCATCATCGTCTAAATCTTCGCAAGCGAATCCGGCGGGGCACGTTTTTGCTGGTGACATTCTCTTTGGTGTGACTCGTGTCCAGTCTCCGTTAGGTCTCTTTTCTGCCTATGATGAACGATACGGCATCGATGTGGAGCGACGAAACCAAGTGCTGCGCACTCTAGTGCGAAACATGTTTGATTTCCATCAACAGGTAGGTTTCAGTACATTCTATTAACTATTTACTGAAAAGCTAGTAATATAAGTTATACTTTCTAAGCAATGTTTAGAGCATTTTAAAGCAAGTTGTGTAGTTTATAATGAAACATCATTTTTTCTAATAGAAGATAATAAGAAATAGCTTTTTATCTATTTAATTACCGATCATTTGCGTTCAATCTCTGAATAGACTTATTCCACAGAGAGTTAAACAGTTTTTTACGTCAGAAAGAAAAAGTGATTGCATCAGTAAATAATAATGGTAATGCCACAAATTAAATTTGTGCTTCGTTTAGCAAAACTTGGTGATCCAAAATATATGACCATTAATGAAGTGACCGAAATCGGAGTCGGTAGTGTTACTGCTCAAGTGCTTAGCAATTACAGCAATTAGGGTGCAAGCTAAGATTAAATTGCAATAGAGTGCATATTTTTTGGCTTGTTAGCTAGCTAACAGCAAGCAACTTTACTACACTCTCTTCCCCAAACACTCATTTCCCAATACCGTTGCCCTTAAAACAGACCATTCTGTGGACGTTAATCAACGAGTACACTGACTGGAGTCGTCCTGCCGAGCATCCAATCAACCTGTTAGACTCAACATTGGAGATTCTCACTGATGCACTTGTCGTTTCTCCGTTGATTGAGTCAATGGAGCTTTTTGCCAAAGCCTCGCTCAACAACGCCCAATCATCACCATCAAGCAGTCATTCATCTCGCACTTCAAACTCTTTTGATTTTCTCTATCGTGATCCAAACGCTGAGCAAACTGGTGCCAATCGTTTGTACTTTTATGTTTTTCAAAATCAGGTATACTCGTTAATTAAAGTTTTTGTATAGTATAACCCACACATTTAACTCTAACAAAACTGACTGATTTTATCACTAGAACGACGACCCTATTCGCTTGACTGTGAACCAGCGACTGGGCTCAATGCATGGCGATGAGCTAGACTACCTTTTCGGTGCTCCGATTGCCCAGGTGGTGACTGGTCACTCCATCGGTCACCTGGCCACGAACCTTACTCGGCCAACGGATGTCAGCCTGTCAGAAGCATTCATTACCTACTTTTCTAATTTTGCCAAGTTTGGGTGAGTTGCAGTTTTATTAAATGCGACCTAGCCTTTTTCTACGTTGCTATTTTTCCGGTGCCAAAAAATGAGAAACGGGTAAATCATCACTTTCATTTTGGTTGAATTACAATTATTTAATTAAAAAGCTATTTAATTAATTTTTAGCTTTTTTTGCTGCACTACTAGGCGAGTTTTGTTCACCGTTTAATTAAGCAGAAAATACTTTAATTGATAGCAATTTTGAAATTTAATTTAACTTGGCCTCTTTTTCTGCTGTACTGGTCAAGCAATTTGTCGTGAAAACAGTGGTTTGGTCATTTTAAATTGTTTGTTTTCTTTACAAACAAACCACGTTTATTACTCATAGCAAATGTAACAATGTAACAAGCACTGTGAACAACATTTATGTTTTGTGTTCTTGTTTTGTAACAATAATATAAATTAAACTTTTAACATGTAAACAACTATTTAAAAACTCACCAAAAATATTACTTTTTCTTACATTATTCGTTTGAATGTCTAAAAAATATTGCAAGTTGGCCTATTTTTTTGTTTAGTATAAAAATCTATCAATCTTGATAATTTTTACTAATGCAAAAATAATTCGATTAAATTGAAACATTGGTTAGAATTTAGTAAGTTTAGATAAATCTTGCGGTTTTCTGGCTTTTCATACTCAACAATTTCTTTAAAAGCTTACGAATAGATCCAAAATTCAATTTACATTTGTAAACGCTTGTAAAGTAGAAATAGCAAAAAACAATGATACATAGGCTGAGACACTGATAATGCACAAGCATAACGAGTTCGCCGATTTGTTTGTAGATGGCGCGTCGAACGAACTCATGATTTAAAAATCCAATTAATAAGTGGGTGTCTGTTTTCTCAAACACATCTTTTTAACAACAGAAAAACAATGACTTTAAAACTTGATGGAAATGGCCACTGGGTCCAGAGTAACCGGGACCCAAAGTTTCCGGTCAATGTTAGTTTTGCATGAAAAAACGACATAGACCACCAGTGGTTCTACATAACCCTAACCTCAATCGCGAGGCGGTGAGAAGGCCGCCGAGCTAAAAAACAAACTCCAATTGAGAAAATTTAGTAATTAACATAACTTTAACTTCAATTGCAAAACATTTCTAAAATGCCAATCAAATGTGAGGGTTTTAGTTGATAAAGTTGTAGAATAGATGCCAAGCTGATGAAGTAGGGTGTTTATTTTTCGTAATCACCACAAGTGAAGTTGACTTGCAGTTATTGTTAATTACTAAATTTTGCATCTGTTTGCTGTTTGCTGGTGGTTTCCAAGACTTTTTAGCAAAGCTTCACCCAGTTTTTTGCAATGAAAATTTTAAGAATTTTAACAACAACAGGTGTTAGTTGCGCATTTGCTGTTGATCGTTTGATCCTGAAGCTCTTTTTTTTAACGACGGCCATGCAGCAATTTCATCAACTGTATAACTCATTTGACCGGTTTTTAAAAATTTTAAAAAGTTAGAAAAAAGTATTTTAGTTACTTAAATAACTTTACTAAAAAGGTTCTTGTACTTGCTTGGCGGCTTGTAATCACAGTGGCTGTTAAAGTAATGTTACTCTCTAAACTCCTCTAACTGGAGTTATTTCGTTAGCTCGGCGGTATCGCAATTTGGGCAAAAGTTATGTTAGTCACTAAATTTCCTCAATTGGAGTTTGTTTGTTAGCTCAGCGGTTTTTGGCCGCCTTGCGATTGAGGTTAGGGTTATGTTAAACCTATTGGTCTATGGCGTTTTTTCATGCAAAACTAACTCTAACCGGAAACTTTGAGTTTCGATAATTTTAGATCTAATGGCCATTTCTATTAAGTTTAAAAGCCAGATATCTAAGAATTAGCTACTCTTTTTAAAAAATATCATTTGAGCAAAATCTGAAGGTCACACTTTGGGTGATTTACTGTTAGAGATACTGTATATTATATCTGATCAGAATTTGCTTCAAAACAAAAAAAGTAAAAAATGAAAGCACACTAGTTTTTAGCGTTTGCACGCGTTGGTTGCAACTGGTGATCATTAACTTAAAATTACTACAGAATTCATCCTTTTTGGTGATTTGCATCAGCATCACCCACTTCATCATTCAACTGAAACAGAATCGCACTGAAATTAGTTTGAATGCAAATGTCAGTGCGTTCAATACACAAGCACGCATCTATTGTTTTGTTCTGTCCAAAAAAACTTCATCATGTCTTTTAATTTTACTTACACTTTGGTTGCATTGTTTAATTTGATTAAAATTTTTAAACAAAAATACTGTAGCGCCATCTACAAACAAATCGGCGAACTCGTATGCTTGTGCATTATCAGTGTCTCAGCCTATGTAGTAAAAAAATTTTAATCAAATGGAAAAATAAGTGAACAGTGGCGACAGTAAAGAGGACCAATTGACGATTGATTTAAAATTGATGGGACACTACCATTGGGATTTGAGAATTTAACAATTTATTTTTACTTAGCAAACATAGGAACCAAGTTGAGGTTTATCCAAATACTTTTAAAAGTATTTTTGTGTGTTGCCACAAATCACATTCTTTTTGTAAAATGCCCTATTTGTTGCCTATTTCTGCTTGTAGTGTGCATCAGCCGTTGAAAATGCAGTGAAATGCAGGTCAACACACAGTCTAATTTAATCTTAGTACTGAGTAAAGTTATCACCCTTTCTTTGATTTATCTTTCTAAGCACATTATAATTAATGATGAATTAATTTTATTCGGTCAATTAATTTTTGCTGTTGCTGCCTGGTGCTGCTGCACTGTTGTTGATTGTTTGTCATGAAAACCTTCTGCACTGTCCTTCTAACTGTGTTGTCTTTTTCTTTATTTTTTTTGCAGCAATCCCAACTTTGTGTCGTCCTCTGATGCATTTGCTGCGACTTCCTCAGTGAGCAGTTCTGCTCAGTCCTCTGAGTCGTCCTCCTCATCCGCCTCCAGCGGAACTGCGCCTCACTCGGTCAATTATGGTGCCCCATCAGCGCAAGGCAGTTCCGCCGGACACGGAGTTACCGCCGATCAGCAGCAACAACAGCAACAACAGCAGAAGCAGCTTCTTGCGCGGTTTGAGCAGCTCAACTGGCCGCCGTACTCGGTGGCACAGAGACGCTTTCTCATGATTGGTAAGAAAATGTGATCAATGCGAGCCAATGCTCATCAGTGAAAGCTTTACTATCGTCAATGTTATAATTAATGACTTGTTCCTACTGTACATCCGCATCATTGTTCCACACAGGCTCCAAGTGTCGCGTAAGAGACCATTATCATTCACACCGACTTTCATTTTGGCTGAATTTGATACCGCGCCTGATGTTGGAGCAGTATTCGCATCGCCGCAGTGATCATGACCTGCTCGACGTGTCCGAGCTGATGGCCGATGCATTTGACAAGGATGAGGACATTGGCAGGCGGTACATGCAGCACCACCTGCTTGACAACTTTGACGATGCCGCCTCCTACGACGGTCCAGTCAGGCAAATAACCTGGAAGAACCTGGCACCTTCGAGAGCCAAGTATGGCGTGTCAACGGGCACCGGTTGGCTGCGCACTTCACTCGCCGGCTCGTCTCTTCTTCAAATGAACGCTGACCAATCTGCAGGTTTGTGCCCTCTTCTTACAAGTGCGATGCTTCTCAGATGTTTTGTTTCAAACCATATTTTGTGTTTTTCACTAACAGCTCCGAGTCAGCAAATGAACGATTCAACTGGTCTGCTTTTTTCACTGCGAAGTAAAACTAAATCTCACACAGCATTGCAAAATAGCAACAAACTGAATCTGTTTGCATCGACAAACTCAGGTGCTAAAAATTCCACTGAAAATCAAAACAATTCAGGAGATAATGCCAGCTACTCAGTAGCATTGTCTGTCGTGGTTGCTATTGGGTTGTCTCTGCTTGTACTAAATATGCTCGTCTTTGCCGGCGTCTACTACCTCGATCGGCATCGAGAAAAACGCACAAACCCAGCTCTGAACAACTCGCAAATGTATTCAGTGAACGGTGCCAAGCACTACGAACCAAACAGTTTGAACAGCAAATCAGCCAGCTCGGGTTCTTCCACTTTGACATACATCAATGAACACAATGAGGTAGGTTTCAAGTGATTCACACAGAGAAAATTTTTAAAAATTTAAATAATTTACAACCGCTAAAATTCTCATTTAGCAATTGAACAAGGAAAAAAGCAAAATGCATTGGAAAAAACAGACAAGCAACACTTTTAAAGGGTCATCATTAGTAGTATTTATATTGCTACAATGTTTTACATTTTTAAATTGCCTGAACTCTGTATATAAAAATTGACTTGCTAGTGACGGCAACAGAAGGGAAAAAATTAGTGCTAACAAACAGAAAGTTAGCAGGAAAAATATAAACGAAAAGAAGTTGGTAAAGTTGGCTAATCAAACTGAGCAATGTCCAGCTGGCAACTATTGTTATTCGATTACTAGCTGAATAATTGGCTGCCTTGCAAAAGTTTCTCTGTTATCTATTATTGCAAAAAAGTTTTCAATTTGCAAGTAAGCTAACAACCATACTGGTATTTGTGTGCTTGGGGATTGTCTCTGTTTGTCTGTTCGTTTTCCTCTTTTGTTTGGATAAATTTAAATGAAAAGCACGTGTAGTAAGTGCCCTTTTCCCGTACTTTGGTTAATTTGGAACTCTTTACTCTAAAGTTTTAGCGCATTTTAACATTGTAAGTCAAATAGAAAAACATGAACATTGTCAGCCATTCCTGAATTGTTGAAATTGAACGCGCTGATTGCGCCGAGAAAAGACTGATGAGGGCAAAAGACGTTATTTCCTGTTTTTTTGCAACACTAGAAAATGTGCCTTGACTTTGAATTTTAAAAAGTATGAAGCTTTTAAATTTTCAAGAATTTATTTTTTGCCGTATAAATTTATGTTTCGTTTACAAACGATCTTTTTAAACTGGGTGACCATGTACTGAGAATAGTAAAAACAACTTTTTGTAGTTGAAAAAAAGTTCACATCAAACAACGGAAATGATGAGATGAGCTCGAAAAATGGAGAGAGTTTCCGATTTGAAATTTGAAATATTTCAAACTGTTGGTTGTTTAGTGAAAACAACAAAAAATACTAAGTTTCTTAGTTTTTTTTGTTTTTTTTGCAGTTTTTACTGCTATCTAGTATGACAGTCAATAGAAGATTATTCCAACTATTTTAAATTCTTTAGTTGAAATAAAATTGAACTCTAAAAATACACAATTTTTTATTTAAGCTAAATTGGTGTAGTTTAAATAAGATAAAAACTTACAGTTTTTCAAGTTTTTCATGCTTTTATCATTTGTTCAACTTGTTATTGCGACTATGAAGCAAATAAATTGCAAACTGCTTAGTCATTTTTTTGCGGATATTCCTTCTGACTACATTGTTCTTTGGTGCTCGTTCAAACAGGCTACTAATTACATTCACTACACGACAAGCAATGCCCCATGCGAGGACGGTCAACTGTTGTCAATTAAAAGTTCTGCAGTTCATCAACTGGACAATGGCGGACAAAATGGACTGGCCTCACTCAGTCCTCTCAGTTCGCTTACCGTCCATGATGACTACGGCACAAGGATGCATCACGTTCACTATCTCGAAGCGGCAGAGCCATCCTCTAGCAGTGGCAGTGTGGGAACACATTCACATCAAACTTCAAATTACAACCACCACCACCATCATCACCACTTGATTTCGCCAAATGAAACGGGCGACTCTTCTGATCCATCTGCACAAGGTGAGTGTGTTCAATTGATAAATAACTCGCAAACTTCACTGTTTTACCTCTTACTCTAGCCGCTCTGATGCTGTCCGCAAGTCCGTCTGCAAACACTCCCACAGTATCATATTACCCTTTGCACAGCTTCACTACTGCAGGCAACGCTAACGAGTTAATTGACACTGGAAACATCGGGCGAACATCTCGCATTCGCTTCTCTCTTGACTCGGAGAGCACATCACAGTACATGTTGGAGCAGAATGGAGGTTCATCTCATCATCATCAGCAGCAGCAGCAACAACAACAACCTGTCTCTATTCTTACCACTGTGCCTTCTTCAACTGACGCTCGAAGTGTAACTTTAAAACGGGTTAAAATATAATCAGAAAACTCGATTTAAAATGCACTTTTCACATAGTTGAAAAATAGTTTCAATAGCTAAAAAATATATTTTTTTATCTCAGAAAAGTACAAAAAACTGTTAATAATTTTTTGTAGAGCAAGCCTTTACTAATAAATTTATTTATTATTACGTTAATATTCAATCGACTATTTTTTAAAATTACATTTAAATAAATTAAACAAAATTTCAGCAAAGAAAAACTGGAGCGTCAATTTCTAGATTGTTTAAAACCACCAACTTGCAGTCTTGTTTGAAAAACACAAGTTTGATTAATAGCTAAATCCTAACTTAAATATTGTCGTTTCAAATCAAAAATAAACTAATCAGCAGTTAAGTAGTATTCAGTTTCACATTTGGTCATTGTAACCTTTTAAATAAAGCCACAATACATCATCGAGGCAGCAAAGAGTACAACAACTGACCAAAAACTTTACGCACTACATTGGCTGTGATTCTTTTTCAGAAAAACATCCAATAGCGTGTGAAATGGTGACAATGAAGACAGTTTTGGGTAAATGAAGACAAATTGAGGCCAGATTGATGACAGTAGAGTGGGTACACAGTGTGGCGGCTGTAAACTGGCCCAAACTAAAAAACAAGAAAAAGTTGTGAAAACCATCCCATCGAAAAGCCCGCTACAAGCCCACTAATGATGACGAAGATGTATGAGTGCGATTGTTCAATGTAAATCCATACAATTCAACACAAAGCAAGTTTACGCATTCAGTGTCATTTTGCTCAAAACCCGTAAAAATTGTAAAACATTTTGACAAGAAAAAATTTCATTTTGCTAAAACACAGCAAAAAGTGTCAGTAGTAATGCCTGAGCATGTCCATGATTTTCAGTTGGTGATTTGTGGTTAGAAAAAAAGATGTGTTTGTTAAATTGGAACAATATGCCTGCAAGCAAAAAACTGACATGATGCGATTACAGTTTGCAAATGATTTGCTCCAATTTTAGGTAAATTGCCACATTTTTCAACTTATTTTGGCATAACATCTTTTGCTCGGTTTAGCTTTAAAAGCTTAATTTTAGAAATTAAAATTATTTTGTTTTTACTTTATTTACCAAAAAGAGACAATAATTTACATTTTTGAAAAATTATATTCATTGTGCTGAGCAAATGTGAATAATTAAGGAGATCATCGCTATCATTTCAGTTGACATGAGGAACATGACTGTATTGCTTAATACAACTGCTACTAGGCAAATAATCTGATTAAGTGCAAATACCAAATGCAGTCGATGACAATGCCACAGTGCTCTGTTGACGAAGAGACCCTTTAGCCGGAGGGCATTTCGAGCTGACCGGAGCTGAACCCACACTAATTGACTGCTTATTAGTACGGGCTTGCTGAGCGTTGCCAGAACTGTTTGGCACTGGTCAGACTTCTGACAAGCAAAATTAAAGCCTTGAAAGCGTTGTTTTAGTGAGGCGATATTGATTCACCAAGCATTTCATCTGTATCGATCACAAAGTCAAAATGTGTTGAACGTGAGAATCACGGCCAAACCAAATTTTTGAATTCAATCTAGCACGTAATTAGATTGCTCAAGTTGCTCAATATCTTTTGGTTGATACCCGGTTGTTTGAAAAAAGATTGTACTAAAGTTTGAAAGCAAATAAAGTTGGCTGATGCTGTGATCACAATCAAAATTTGAAGATGTTGAGTTTAAGTTTATTAACGTTAGTCCCACTTGAGACATTTGTACAAATAAGATCGATTTTTCGTTGTGTGATAGCTGACTTACATTTTTTATCACACAAAAGTAACTTTATTAAAAAGGTAAACATTTTTTATTTGTTATCATTTTTACTAAAACTGATTAATTTTTCTAATGCTAAACCACGATTCATTTAAGCTAAAGTTTCAGGTAAATGATGTTGTAAGAAAAAGGTTAAAAAATTGAATAATACTTGACAATGATCAAATCAGTGTAGTTAGCGTTTAATTACAACCTATTTCAATAAAACTATTTAAAATAAATGATAATGTAATATCGTTGTTTATCTTTCTCAAACAAGTACTTTAAAATGTACAAGTGTTTGACACAAGCTCTGATCAAAAAGCCAATAATAAGTTTGTAGATAATGATTTCGGGCAAATGCTGTTCAGCGGCAAATGTTGCTATTTAATGTGCGCCAGTAAGACTGGAAATGACTACAAAATGAAAAGTAACAATTTTTTATTGGCGTTTTTGTTGACGCTAGTTTCAGTGTCTGCAAACGGGAAACAATTTCTGGTGGTGAACAATGGCCTCACTGTTCAAGTACCGAATGGACACCGAACCCTACAACCGGCTTTAAAGTTCTCTCTTTTCGGAGGAGCGCGAATTGTGAAAACTGATGAACACGTGTCAGAAAATGAAGCCAACTCGACAGCGTACACACTCCAACTAAGTGATCATTCCTCAATGAAACTGAAAGCACTGGAGAAGAGGAGTTTTAATGTGAGTGAGTACTACCTTCAGTGGAACGGCGGCGGACCAAACAACGGCCGAGAACTGTGCTTTCATACTGACTTCAACAATGCAACCTGGTAAGGAAAGTGCAATGAAAGTGACACTAAAAGTTCAGCACTAAAAGTACATTTACAGGTTCAGTACCTATCAGTCTTCTCGGCCGCACTGGCCAATGGAGCGAATGGCCCACTCCTTGCCGCTGCTTCGCTTCAACTCAATGCTCGACTACACGGCTCTTGGTGAGCAGGAATTTTATCGCGTCGTCGAGCACCTCTTTCTTACCACAGACGGCTTTGCTCTTCTCCTCGACGGCAATGCGCCCTGGTTTATGCGCCGAGATGTCAGCAAGTCTTTGCTCTGCTTTGCCGTCAACAACACCGTTCCCTACGACACTGCTGATCACAGTTCGTCGTACCTTGACTTGAAAATTCACCTCTTTACTGCCTCAAACATTCGTGCGGTTACTGACTACGTCGTGCACCGATCAGGGCTCATTCCACGGCCGAAGGAAATTCCTGACTCTAGCATGTTCACTGACCCAAGCTATGGTGTGTACAATGTTAAAATTTCCACAGTGAATCAGAGTGAGTTGCTTGCTTATGCGGAGACAATTAACAAGTTGGAATTTGCGCCCGCTGAAATTATGCTCGACGACAGATGGTCCAACTTTAACAGCATTACCGGCTTTGACAATACACTGTACCCGGACCCCGCAGCAATGATCGCCACAATGCACAAGCGATATCGACTTAAACTACGTCTTCAAGTCTATCCAACAGCCAATCCCGATTCAAGTGCGTCAAACAATTACTTTGTCAAGTGGAGTCTTAACGGCCCAAACTCGGGTGTTGTTGACTTTTCTAATCCTAAAGCTGCCACTTGGTTCGGATCAAATATCAAACGATTTCGCAACAGCACTGGGGTGGACACGTTTCGCATCGGCGGCACAGTGCTGGCACAGAACCGATTTGTCGTGCATGACCGCCTCGCTCAAAAGTATCCAAACCTTTTTATAACCCGGTACATTGAGACGATGGAAAAGTTGCAGCCACCACGTCAAAGTATCACCGATGTGGCATTCAAAAGCCAACACCTGCCTGCCTTTGTGCGTCTCTCCAACTACCACCAAACTCCGCCTGAAGAATCTCTTCGGCAGTTGGTGGCCAACGCACTGGCCGTATCAGTTGCGGGCTACTCTTTCATTGAGCCCTACCAAATTGGCGGCTTTGCCAGCCAGCCAAGTGCGGAGCTGTACATTCGTTTCGTGCAAGCCACTGCCCTCATGCCCCGAATGTCCTTTGCCTTTGCACCCTGGGTCATTGGGAAGGGCAACGACAGCAGCCAGGTGGTTAGCATTACCAAGCGATTCATCGCCCTGCATCGAGCCTACTCACCCACCATCATTGAGCTGGCAAAACGGAGAGTCAGCAGCGGAGAGCCAATAGTGAGGCCCATGTGGTACGCAGCACCTGATGATGGACGCACTTACCAGCTAAATGACCAATTTATGCTTGGAGAGAATGTTGTCGTGGCACCAGTTCTTGTCATTGGCCAACGAGAACGAACCGTTTTCCTGCCACCTGGAATGTGGGTTGATCAGACGGGGGCGCATTTTAGTGGGTCCGCCGTCGTTACTGTGAAAGTTCCACTTGATCAGCTGCCATTCTTCAAACGAGTTGTAAGCTAAAACAATAATAAATAAGTTTGATATCGTTGGAGATTAGAGCAATATTTCGGTTTTTAAATTGATTAATTATATGATTCTAAAAAGTCAACTACACAGTCGGCAAATTGTTCTGGCTTCTCAATGTGCAAGTAGTGTCCCGTGCCTTTGATCTCCACAATCTTTACGTTTGGAATTGCACTATGAATTATTCCATAGTCACAGCGTCTAGTGCAAAAAGTTGTTGTAATAATAAAACTGTTGTTTTGTTCTATTTGAAAGCCAACAAAATACCTGACAAACTCGGAATGTTCCCCATAAATTAGCATAGATCTTCCCAAAAAAGGCTGCCGTAAGTTTATCTGGTTAATAAATCCGCTTTGAACCATTCGGTCCAAGTTGATCGCATCAAAACGCCATTTGAACTTGCCATTTTCTTTTCTCAAACTCATTATCAGAAAGCGTACAAAATGTTCATTCTGCAAAATGAAAAGTAAATGTAAACGGTATCGTTTTTTGAAACACTATCAAATGGTACCTTTAGGTAATCAAACAATTTGGCTCCAATTTCTTTTCGAGCTTGACCAACTTTGGTTTGTAAGGGCAGTTGTTGAATAGATCTTATTAACAAGTCAAAAAATCCAGCGTACAAAAACGGAACTCCTTCTAGTGTTTCACTATTTACAGGTAATGCATCCACAACAATTAGTTGCTCTACCTTTTCCGGCTTGAGGATAAGCGAAAAATATGATAATTATACAACCAATACACGAAAAGCATACCCAGTTGAAAGCAAATTGAGAAATTATACGCCCACCTAAACTATTTTTAAAAAGAAGAATAAAGCTACCACTGTTTAGCTTAAATTACAGTACCTGTGTCCAAGAAGAACCACTTTTTCCAAGTTTTGTCGTTCAACAAACTGCATCACATCTCCAGCCATGGCATCCAAGGACGAAATTGCTCCATCGACACTGGGACTTTCTCCGTGATTTCTTAAATCAAAAGCATAAACTTTTCTTTGGGTCCTTTTGGCCAACTTTTCACTTGCAGTCTTCCAGTTGTGTTTACTACCAAATAAGCCATGAAAAATGAGCATGGGAGTTTTTTGAATAGAAGTGTGAGGACTGAATTCAAGAGAAGAAAGTGGTACTACATTTGAAGTCAAAGCTTTGTAGCCCACAGCTGAATGTCGCAAGTAACGAGTAATCAGCATTTTGAAAAAGATTGAAAAAATAAAATTGTAAAGGTTTTATTTGGTACCACCAAAACAATCAACAGCTGTGCTGTATCGCAGTCTTAGTTACAGTTGAAATAGCATCATCTTGAAGCGTATGCGTTCCCACACTATTGTTGAATCACATCTTTAATCAGTAATACTCGAGAAGTGTTGGGCAATCAATTGCGAGGCTCGAATGGATCACTCCAAACGCGCATGCCACCAGGCTGAACGGCTTGACGATTGACTCCGGACCGATTGACCTTTTGAGACTTTTGGTACTGCTCAATGTGAAGATAAGGGTGAATTGCAATTGGGTACAGCGCAGCAATGATGGCACCCACAATTGCCAACGGCATCAGAACTCCACGTGGGGACGGCTTCGTTTTGAGAGGTATCATCGTGAGCGAAATATTCTCGGTGAAATCTGGCCTGTGTAATGTTCTGGCGATGTTGCGCAACCTTGTTCTGCTAAACTGACTGTTTCACAAAACAGCCATCAGCTGGCAGTACGACTGTTTAAACTCTTGATAATTTAAACTTGACTAGGACCGGCAAAATGTTTAAAATGCTCGTTTCATTCATTGGCATCATCTTTCATCTCAACAATTACATTCAACAACTACAAAATGGACAAGCAAACAACATCTCGACCACTACCACGAAGCAAATCTGTATTTTTGTTCTCTTTTGTTTGATTTTCAACATTTCTAAACGCGTTTTTATTTAAAGGCTGTTTTGTCGACCAAAAAGACCACCTTGAATCCACAAGAAAACAGTTTAACCTCGGTCACTTTAACCCATGATCAATCGGTTCGCAAGCCTCAGGTTCGTCATTCTCTATCGTCCTTTGGCGCGATCGAGCCACCAGTTGAAACTGGTTCTTCGCGATACTTTTTAAGGCGACGAAGCACGGCTTGTATCCAAACCGAAAATGTACAGGGCAAACGTCAGTCGATGAGCAATCTCAATAGAAACAACTTAGGTGAGTCAAAATGTGATTTTTAAACCATTTTTTTACATGTTTTTCTAGATAAAAATACTCAAAACTTGCCTGAAAATGTCATGCTTTTGTCTTTACCAAAAAGAGAAATTAGTCGTTTGAAATCAGATCATACCAATTATAGTCTATATCCAAACTTGGCAATTCACGCGGAAGATTTTATTAAACTTGCCATTTTAACTCCAAGTGAAAACTTGAAGTTTTCTCGTAGACATATAAAGGCAACATTTAAGCGATCAATTCCACGAGATGAGTTTATTAGAAGATTCAAAGAAGATCAAGAACTTGAAAGAGCATTGTAAGAGTTTGTAAACTTTTACTGAACAATGTATTTTTAAGCTTATTCGAACTTTTTTATAACTTATTAAAACCCGGTGTTTACACTTACAAGTTCATTTGTTTGCCTAGTTTTATTTGCTAGCGTTAAAGCAGCTGCTAAAATGGAGCACAGTGGTGGAGGAAATCGACCCAAGGATGAAGCAAATGAGGTTCCGCGAACGAAGTCTCAACTGTCCGTACATTCAATCAAGTCCATTGTCACTCGCCTGTGTCGTCGCTTTGGAACTCCCCCAACAGTGAATCGCGTTCTGGCCAACATTTACACGCAGCCATTGGACGCCATCAGTGTGAATCCCTTTGTCAATCTGTGGAAGCCATCTCGATTGGATCTGCTGCGCGTCTGGACCATTGGAGTCCTCATGGTCATCATTCGCATTGTGCCAATGACATTTTTCGTCCTCGTTTCCTGCTTTTTGGCCAAAATTTTTCTAGGGATCATTGTGCTGCTCAATCGTCATCACATCAACTCAGAACCGTTTCGCCAGTTTGCTCGCAACCTTTGCTTTGCCATCCTCCGAGTTGGCCTCTTCTTTGCAGGCTTCTATTGGATTCGAGTGATTGACTACAGGAGGGACAGGAATGTCTTTGCTCCCATAATCCCCGTGGTTCCTCATTCTAGCTTCTTTGACATTCTCATCATTTTAAAGCTAAAACGACCCACCTTTGTCTCAAAAGCGGAAAACCAGTACGCACCTTTAATCGGCAATGTCCTTCGCCTGTGCAAGGGCATCTATGTGAATAGAGAGGACAAGAACTCACGCCAGAAGACAATCAATGAAATTCGCGACCGAGCCAACAATGGAGAGCAAATTTTGATTTTTCCCGAGGGCACCTGTGCCAATCGAACTGCTCTGGTGCAGTTTAAAATGGGCGCCTTCATTCCGAAGCTACCTTTGCAGCCTATCATTGCTCGCTGGGATGCTGGCGACTGCATGGACGCCGTCACCTGGTCCTGGGAAGGCCCCGACGCTGCCAAGCTCTTTTTCTGTGCCCTGACTCGCGTCTCCACCAACTTGGAAATTAGCATTCTGCCCGAATACACGCCCAACAATGAGGAGAAGGCTAACACTCGTCTGTTTGCTGAGAATGTCAGCAAGTTAATGTGTCACGACTTGGGCGTCCTCCAGTCTTACTACTCATTCGACGACGTTCCGCTGATGCGAGTGGCCAGCTGCATTCGCCTCTTTCGAAGTCCGGCGTGCATTTCATTTCTTAAACTCTGCTACAAGGTACTGCAGAAGAAGATGCAATTGGAGGAGGCCAACAAAAAGGTGAGTGGTGTTGACTGGGCTTTCGGCGAGATTAATCCAAGTTTTGCACTGTTTCACTAAAGATGATGCAAAGCAAAGGAGCAGTGAAGGACGCGGTCAGCAGTTCTGAGCAGCATCCAGTTGGCACAGTGCCTAGCTCGCTCAACCCTACTCCCGGCGGCATTCTGGGCGTCGGAGAGGCGGACATTGACCACGCTCAGGCGGCGGCAGAGACGTACTATGCTCGAAACTTTCGACTTTCCGGTCGTCTTTCGGCCATTCTAGAGCGCGAAAAGCTCGTTTCCCATCGCTGGGACAAGCCAACTGCTGGAGCCCCGCCAGCACCATTCTCCACTGATGGACATCCCAGTAGTGACGAGTATCAGCATCTGCCGATAAGCGGTGTTCGCCGCAAGCGATTTAGCCAGGAGCAGGCGTCACCGCCAAAGGGCGTCCTGGAGAAGAAGCAAGTGCGCATCTACAATGCCTTCTGTCAGTTTATTGAGCACTGTTTGACGCACCTGGAGACTCGATTCGAGTACCGAGTGATCGAGTCAAGCGACGACCTCATCAGTCTGCTCGATCTAAAGGGCTACGCTCGGGCGCGTGGCGTGGACTCGCTCGTCGGCTCGCTCCGACTGGACACCGTCCTGGGCGACCTGATCAAGATTATGGAGCACTCGGTGAAGAGCGCCCCGGTGACCACCGTCCACCTGCTGGTCATTCTCCACCTGTGCGACGTGCGCGAGCACAGCCTGTGGGCTCGTCTGGAGGCTGCGGTGACTCTGCTGGACATGGCCCGAGAGGCCACCAGGACGGCACAGGCGGAGAATGGCGCCCTGCAGCTGCAGCCCAGCGCCAGCACTGCCAGCATCTCCTCGAAGAGTGGACGCAGTGTGTCGAGCGATCCGGAGACGCCCTTGCTCAACCTGGACGAACTTCGCACACTGCTCTGGTTTTCACTGGGACTGCAGGAGTGCAATGATCAGTTTTTTGTGAATCGCCACTTTGATCTCAAGTTTTTGCGCACCAACCTCACTCGCATCTTTTACCGTGCAGTGGTGGAGAATGCCGCGCAGCTGCTTGAATGAACGGGTGGTGCATTCAATTTTAGAAAACTTGTTGCAAAATTTGAATTTATAAGTTTAACAATGCTAGTGTTTAGCTCTATAAATACTTGAAATAAACACTTGCTTGTTCACTATTTGTTTTAGGTTTTGTCACTTCCAAAATGGCTCGTGCCACACAGCCCAAGACTAGCACATGGCCTTCTACAACGAACACTGCAGGAAATACGGTATTTGAAATCTGATGCCCTGGTTTTCAACACTAACTATCTTTATACTCAACAGACTGCTGATCACAATTTGACAACGACAACAGCTCACTCAGCCAGCTCAGCTTTCAACTACGACTTTTACCTTGTCATTGCATTTGTCTGCTGTATAGTTCTCGTTGCACTGGTCATTGCTCTAGTGTTCTACTACTGCATTAGCAGATTGAACAGCTCAGACAGCAGCCCCTCAGAGAACTCCAAGTCAGCCAAGGGTCGGCGAAAAGCGAAGAAGCAGTTTAAAAAGAAAAAGGTGAAGCAGTGCAGTTTGGTGGTGGCGGGCAAGCAGCTCTCTCCCAGCGGTGGACAGGGCAGCAAAGCAGCGGTGGCCAACCAGCACTCCAAGCCGTCGACCGTCTCCAGGCCTCTAGGTCTGCAGCCGTCCACTGCCAAGTCCAAGGGAACACTGGCAGTGGGAGGAGGCAAGTCGGCGGCCGTTCTGGCCGCCAGCTCCTCCGCCGGGCCAGTCGCTGCACTGCCCTCCAAGCGGACCGCAGTGAAGGCTCGCCCCAGCAGCAAACAGGGAGTCCCGAGGAAGGTAAAGAAGTCCAGCTCGGTATATGCACCGCCGCCGGTGGACACTCGCTTCGGCACACTGGACCCCAAGCTGCTGATTGACATTGACATTGACCAGCCTTCAAAGAGTGCCCTGGACAGCACCGCCAGCAGTGTCAGCGTCTACAGTCAGAACATGTCAGTCTCGGCACTGCTCAAGAAGAGCTCGACGCGTGCCAAGGCCAGCGCAGCACCATCCAAGCACCAACTGCAACACAAGCGTCAGCGCAAACCCAAAAAGACGGGCTAAAGGCTACAGGCCCCCTTCAGTGGTTGATGCATTTCCAATTTAATCACAAATTAAAAGCCATTTCACTGCCTCGTTTTAGGTACACTTGCACAGATTTGTAGCTGAAAGTACAAGTGCAAAACAGTTTAGGGATATCTCTCAACAATGATTCCGTGACCCTGCAAAGAAAGGCATAAATAAAAAAAAGTTAACGAAATCCCCTACTACTACTCACAATTCCACCGGCAGCACATGCTGCAACAAAAGCAAGTCGACCATTCTCGGCAATCAGACGATTGGCTGCCGTCGTCACTAGTCGCACACCAGTGGCACCAAATGGATGACCAATGGAAAGCGAACCTCCCCAGGTGTTAAACTTGTCCAAGCTGGGCGCGCCCACCTTTTCAGAGCGCTTCATGAATGTTTTTGCAAAAAAGTCACAGTCTAACGCTTTGAGGTTGGCAAGAATCTGTCCGGCAAAAGCTTCGTGAAACTCCCAAACGTCAATGTCCTTTACGTTTAAATTGGCTCTTTGTAGAAGTTGAGCAGTGACGTACGCTGGCCCGAGCAGCAGTTGATCCTTGGGGTCCTGCGACACGTACATGTGCTGCCGAAGGTAAGCTTTGGGCTTGAGGCCCAGCTCTAATGCTCTTTCCTCGGTGGTGATCAGACAAGCCGTGGCACCGTCCGTCAGAAAGCTGGAGTTGGCCGCCGTTGCAGTGCCATGAGGCTTGATGAAGGCCGGCTTGAGACTGCTAACCTTTTCATAGGTCGAAGGACGAATGCCATTGTCGCGAGTGATGAGGCCTTTGCCCGGAACAAAGGTGGGCTCAATGTCGGACAGTTTTCCCTCTTTGAATGCCTTATCGGCCAGAGAGTGGGAGCGAAGGGCATACTCGTCCTGTTCCCGGCGCGACACCTTGAAAGAGGCAGAAAGACGATCATTTGACTGGCCCATTTGCTCGCCGGTGAAAAATTCGCTGATAGATGGAAGTTCCGGAGCAAAATAGTCTGGTCGAATCTCCTTCAGTATGCTCAGTCGGTCTTTGGTAGTTTTGGCCTTGTTTAGCTTTAGCAACATTCGACGCATCTTTCTCGAATGCCGAATGGGCACGTCGCTCATCGTCTAGGTAAACAAATTGTTGAAAAGCTCTGGAATTAAAAACATCATTACCTCAACACCTCCCGCAACGACCACGTCGTAGGTGCCCGAGTTGATGTAGCCAATTGCACTAGATATTGCCTGGTTTGCAGAGACGCAAGCCTGAGTGACAGTGTTCGCCGGAAGGTTTAGCGGAAGTCCAGCGGCTGTTGTAAAAAAAGTTAATAATAGTCATTTGCAATCTGGAGACATACCCAAAACTGCCTCTCGGGCAATGTTTGGAGTGGATGCTTCGGGAATAACTGTGCCACATATGACATAGTCGATTGCCTCTTTGGGGATGTTGACTCGCTTCAAGAGGCCACTGTGCAAAAACATGAAACATGATCAACTCAATATTTTTCATTTTTTTCTCCATACCCCCAACTTACACCAGTGCATCACGTTGCAGTTCGTAGCCCATTAAATTGTTGTAGTCGGTGCTGGACAAGGTGAACGGCGTTCTGACGCCCTCAACGAGAACGATGTTCTTTCCAAATCGGGCATTGTCAAACTTGTAACCATCACTGCCAGATGAAACGTGTGGTGCTTTAGCTGTGGCACTTGCCGCTGTTCCTGCGGCACGGCTAGATGTGGTCAGCAGGTGAACTGCGAAACGATTCAAGTTTGCCCTGGACAGCATTTTGACGCGACAGCACAGACGATGACAGTGTCAAGTGAGCAAATGAAACCACGGAAATGATGCATGTTGAGTAGTCTAGTATACCAGTGGAGTTCTGTACATGTGTACTCGTGCAAAGGCAGAGAGCTTATGGGTGCTGCTGTGTTGGTAGTGTTGGTAAACAGTAAGGCCTGCCTATGGCAAAATGATAATAGACGATATTATCTCAATTGATAGCCATACATATGTTGCTTAAACCAATGACCTGAACTTGTTTTGACTGGGAAAGTGCTCGAGACCGCAACATTAAAAGCTGATTTCTTTGCAGTAAAGAACAATTTTTAACTCTCACAACTTAACACTCTAAAAGTAAATCTTCACAATTTGTACACAGCTATACCACCAGATGTACAACAAACTTTATTCAATTTAATGCACTTGCAGACTTGTACTTTGAAGCCATGTCAGATCAGTGGGTAGGGAATAGTACAGAAAGAAGAGTGCTAATTGTATGCATTAAAAATAGTAATTTATCTGATCGTTGATTTAGTAATTTCTAAGCAATAAATATAAATAAAAACACATTCAGTTACAGGGCCAATGATGAAATTTGAGTGGTGCTCTTCAAGGGTAGCGCTCAACGATGATGCCATGGCCCTGAAATAAATACAATCATGTTAGAGATTTATACTACAGAATGAAACCGGGAAAAACTTTAAAGTCTTCTGTCCTGTAAATCTCTCAGACAGTCCAAATTACTTTTGCACTATCAATCAAATGTTCAAATTACTTGGAAAATCCGGTTGCGGAAACCACTTGAACACAGTATTGATATCATAGGCGGAACAGCACATTTATAAAGTGAAATATAAATACTTACGATTCCGCCAGCGGCACAAGCGGCAACCAAAGCGATACGTCCATTTTCCTTGGCCAATCGATTAGCAGCAGTAGTGACCAATCTAATTCCGGTAGCGCCAAAGGGGTGGCCAATTGAAAGGGATCCTCCCCACGTGTTGAACTTGGTCAGGTCTGGGGCACCCACCTTGTCGGCTCTTCCCAGGTAGTTGGTTGCAAAGAACTTCGAGTCCAGTGCCTTCAGGTTGGCGAGAATTTGGCCAGCAAAAGCCTCGTGAAATTCAAAAACATCAATATCACTAATTTTGAGACCAGTACGCTCCAAGAGTTTGCTGGTAACATAGGCAGGTCCAAGCAGCAACTGGTCCTTGGGGTCCTGCGACACGTACAGGTGCTGTCGGAGGAAGGCCTTGGGCTTCAGGCCCAGCTCCTTAGCCTTCGCCTCGGTGGTGATCAAAGCCGCCGAAGCGCCGTCTGTTAGGTAGCTCGCGTTGGCTGCAGTGACCGTGCCATGTGGCTTGATGAAAGCAGGCTTCAGACTGGACATCTTCTCAATGGTAGACAGGCGAACACCATTGTCTTTGGTGACCATGCCCTTTTTGCTGACAAAGATGGGCTCAATGTCGCTTAGATTGCCATCCTTGAACGCTTTATCAGCCAGTGTGTGAGAACGGAGAGCGTATTCGTCCTGTTCTCGTCGCGACACCTTGAAAGCAGCAGCAAGACGGTCTGAACTGTGGCCCATTACCTCTTGCGAAAAGAATTCGCTGATTGCCGGAAGCTACATTGATACGGAAAATTGTTGCTCAATAAAATATGCAAATGTGATAACAAACCTCAGGAGCAAAGTAGTCTGGGCGTATCTGGGTGGCCAAAGAGAGACGCTGACCAAGAGTTTTGGCCTTGTTTACTTGAAGCAACAGACGACGCATCTTTCGTGAATGGCGAATAGGCACATCGCTCATTGTCTAGCAAAAAATACGAGTTTAGTTTGATAAAAATCAAACAAACATTCAATCCTGTACCTCAACACCTCCGGTGACGACCACGTCATAGGTGCCCGAGTTGATATATCCAATGGCACTTGTAATTGCCTGATTTGCAGAGACGCAAGCCTGAGTGACAGTGTTTGCAGGTATGTTCAGAGGGAATCCAGCAGCTGCAACAATAGCAAAAGCATGTTAATGTCAGCTCAAACTTCAAAGCTTCAATATTTACCCAAAACGGCCTCTCGAGCAACGTTTGGAAGCTTTGGTTCAGCAATGACAGTGCCGCAAATCACGTAGTCAATCGTTTCCTTTGGGATGTTTACTCGCTTCATAAGAGCTCTGGAAAGACAAACATGTATGAAACAAACAAAAAGACCATACAAACATTTGCTAATTCTTACACAAGGGCATCACGTTGCAGTTCATACGCCATCAGATCATTGTAGTCCGTCTGGGACATTGTAAAGGGTGTTCGCACACCCTCAATGAGGACGATGTTCTTTCCGTAACGGGCATTGTCAAACTTGTAGCCCGATGCAGCGGTGGATGCGGCACGGACCAGTGTGGGCACTGAAGCCAATCGGTTGAGACGGGTCAACGACATCATTTCACAGCTCAGAAATGGCTCAGGTTTCCTCAAGAAATGCCAGGTACTTCGTGACCGCTTTAGCTTTTTCTTCTGGAGAATAAATCAAAATCAACGGCAAGAGTGCGCCTGTGTTGTCACTTCTCTTGTTCGGAGTATGAATGTACTCGAGCAGTGTTTGGCTAAAGGTAACCGGCTGATAAATAAAGAGTGAGAGAGAGAGAGAGAGAGAGGTAGCGGTATAACGTCGCTAAATGAGTACATTGCCGACGACGACAGACTCCAAAGGCATCTCTTCACCAAAACAAAGAGCAACGGCAAAATTGACCAAAATTGATCAAGCAAAACCTTGGACACTTTGCATATTGTTAAAAAGTAAATTTTCTTCTGATTGCAGATATAGCGCTGTAAAAGTAATCCTGAAACGCGTTCCTATGAAAATCGGGTTCAAAAGTTAACCAAATTGGCTAGTTTCATCGAAAAATTCGCCAGGTGGCTTTTACTGTAACAGAGCTGACAGTTGCGGTTTTTGACCAGAGTTTCTTTGAAACCCTTGGTGATTACTTTTATACAATGACATCTGTAAATAGCATAAAACTAACTTTTCAACAATACACAATGCCTTTGATGTTTCATTTACTCAAATTAGGTCCAATTTTCCCGTTACTCTTTTGGGCTATTCAGCGTGGACGAATACTGCGGTTTTTCAAAAGTTAATTAGCGCGGAAAGTCAAAACTTGGAAAGCGACACTTCGAATTTGTGTCAACAATGTCATTTACAGTGCAGTTAAGGAGAAACAGTGCTTTGAAAAATTATTATTACCTAAACTATTCGGGCATTTCATTTCTGAAAAACAATGAGAAACCGTTTTGAGATTGCCTTTTGCTTTATCGTCATTTTTGCTGAATTTAACTTGATTAGTGCGCAAAATGGGCAAGAGTCTAGCTGTACCAAAGCTACTGCATTTAGTAAGTAGGTTAAAAACTTTTCAATTTAAAAATCCAGTAACAATCTTTTTACGAAGGCATTGCTTTCGGAGCAATAAGCCTCTTTGAAGTGGCAGCTATTGTCTGTCTTGGCTGCTACATGCTTCGATTGCAAAAAGATGTAGACGGCTACAAAAATGTTGTGGATGCCTTTATGGCCGGTGTCGGAACAAAAGGAAAACAAATAAACGCAGAAACAACTGAAAACGATGCAAGCAAATTTATTAAGTTGAAGCAACAGTCCAAAATCCGCGGTACACCTTCCAACTCGAAGCAGGAGCAAGACCAAAAACGAAAGAATCCTTCGAAATCTCCAGTAACTGGCGGTTCTTCTAAAAAGAAGAAAAAAGCAAAAGGCAATACCCCAAAAGAAAAGAAGAAAATGTTGGCAGAAAAACCAAATGCCGAGGAAGGAACATCTGAAAAGAGTGTCACTCAAGACAAAGAGTCGGTTTAAAAATTCACAGTATTCTGAAGCGACTCTAATTCTTTATAGAACTAGCTTGTTTAGTAAAGCTAAAAACAATACTTTTAGGCAGAATAAACCAGAGATCACCTGGTTCAGTACCTGGCAAAAAGTAGCCGTGTCATGCAAACTTGACTGAGATGATCTGCAACTTTTCATTTTCAGTTGTTGGCAAGTTTGCATCAACGCGCATCGACAAAGCCTCTGCTCTGAAAGAAGGCATGAGTTTACTCAAACTCGTTCCAACCTTTACTGTAGCTACTATCAGTCTGAGAGTAAAAGAGATGCTCATCAGCAGTCTGCTTATCACTCTCTTTCTCCCTATGACAAAGGTTCAATTGGCGGGGCGAATCATAGACTACAGTTGGCTGGAAAAGCCGCAGCAAGTGCAGCGCAGTGGCAGGCATTGATCAAGTGCCAAGCAACTGTCGGCGTAATCACTTTCGATGGCCGTAGTTCAAGTCTAGTGCCGCCAAACGATTTGACCAGGCAGTGATGTTAGATCGAGAGAAAGAGAGAGAAAAAAGTCGGACGAGGAAAAGAGACACTTTCTTACGCTCGTCAAACAGGTTTTATACTTGTGTAATCGACCAAACGGCAGATTGTAAACAAATCGTCATAGTGGTGGCTGTGAAGAGAGACGCTTATCGACTGGCTAACGGACGTACCTGATTTCCTTCACCATTGAGCTTTTCAACATAAACTCGACCAATTGTGTGTTTGCTGCTCTTAATCGCCATTCTAATTAAACACTGTGCCACGACAAATCATCACAATATTATTACAATGCTCTCAACACTTCGTTCAGCCAGCAAGCTAGGCAGTAGCTTTTGTAAAGTTCGCAACCACCTGCTGAAAGTGGATGCAGTTCGGTAATGAGCATTTAAACACTCACTTTCTCGCTTCAAAAATATTAAATATTTTTTTCTAGAAATGTCAGCCAAGCCAACATTGATATCAAACGATTGGAAAAGGTAGTCATTCCAGAGAGTGATTCCTTCATTCAGAACATCTTCACTGGGGAAGCCAAAGTGCAAAACTTCTTCCCCTACCCCAAAGTGCTGTCTGCCGAAGAGTTTAGCTTTGTAGAAATGATCACCGAGCCGGCTGAAAAAATATACTCAACTGAGTACGACCCGCTTAAGGTAGAAGAGACCGGCGAGCTTGATGAGAAACACCTTCAGCTGCTCAAAGACATGGGCGCATTTGGAGTCATGGTAGGCTTCCTGTACTTTAGTATTTTCACAGTATTTCTAATTTCTAATTTCCCACCATCTGAAACGTAGGTACCGCCAGAGTACGGGGGCATGGGACTCAACAATACGCAGTATGCTCGTCTGGGCGAGGTGACCGTTGGCTTTGACCTGGGAATCACCATCTTCCTGGGCGCCCACCAGTCTATTGGCTACAAGGGACTGCTGCTCTACGGAAACAAGGAACAGAAGGAAAGATACCTGCCAGAACTGGCCAGCGGCTCGAAGATTGCCGCCTTTGCACTGACTGAGCCGTCAGCCGGCTCAGACGCTAGTGGCATCAAATCACGAGCAGTCCTTTCCGAAGACGGCAAAACGTGGACTCTCAATGGCTCAAAGATTTACATCAGCAACGGCGGCATTGCCGACTACTTTACCGTCTTTGCACAGACCGCCGTGCGGAGTTCCAGTGGTGAAATGAAGGACAAGGTGACCGCCTTCTGGGTGCCCAGAACCGAGGGCGTCAGCAATGGTCCTGCCATGAAAAAGATGGGCATTAACGCCTCAAACACGACCGAAGTTTTCTACGATAATGTGAAAGTGCCTTCAGAGAATGTTATTGGTCAAGTTGGCGATGGCTTCAAGGTGGCCATGAACATCCTCAACAATGGCCGCTACGGCATGGTCTGCGGCCTGTCGGGCACCATGCGCCGAGCCATTGCAATGGCCACTGCCCACGCACAGAACCGATCTCAGTTCGGCAACAAACTGGCCTCATTCACTGGCATTCAGGAGAAGATTGCGGAGATGTCGATGAAGCACTACGTGACACAGTCGATGGCCTACATGATCAGGTAACAATGGCTCATTCGGGTTGACAACATTCACCAAACAAATGCTTCCTTAAATAGTGGCCTAATGGACAACGGAGTGAAGGACTACCACCTTGAAGCTGCACTCTCAAAGATTTACGCGTCTGAAGCTGCTTGGTACGTGGTCGACGAGACGCTTCAAATATTCGGCGGTCAGGGATACATGCGGGAAATGGGTTTGTGATGAGCAATTTCATAAAGTGCAAGAAGGTTGAGTGACCACTTTTATTCATTTCAGGAATCGAAAAGATGCTCCGAGATGTTCGAATTTTCCGCATCTTTGAGGGAACCAATGAAATTCTGCGTCTCTTTGTGGCACTGACTGGTAAGAATTGAGAGTTTACCGACATTGCAATGGATAACATTTGTCTCCCACTTAACAGGTATGCAGTACGTCGGTGGGCATTTGCGAGAGATCCAGCGCGCCATGAAGAACCCCGTGGGAAACTTGGGCATGATCTTCAATGAGGGCACCCGTCGAATTAAGCGCTCAGTAGGCCTAGAGACACCTGATATTGCTCAATACGTTCACCCTGAGTTCCACCAAGAAGCACAGCAACTGGCGAAAAATATTTTGACTTTTAGCTCTTCGGTGGAGCACCTTCTCATCAAGTACACGCAGGGCATTATCCACGAGCAAATGCTCTTGAACCGATTGTCCAATGCGGCCATTGATATCTACACATCACTGGTGGTTCTCTCGCGTGTCACTCGAGCGCTGGAAAAGAATGTACTCAGTGCAGAAATTGAGAAGAATATGGCTAAAGTTATTTGCTCAGAGGTAAGTCTTTTTGACATTTGACTCAACTTCAACCTAACATTTCGACGCAACTTTTAGGCCAACATAAGAATTGCACGCAATTTGGGATCACTCCGTTCTGGTGAGCCACTTCGAAACGATGAAGGCAAACGAAAAATTGCCCGAGCAGTAATTGACAACGGCGGTTTAGTGCACGACCACCCTCTTCTTTAAACTGTTTTTACTTTGTTTTTATTTATGCGATAATCTGTAAATATATAAATTAAAAGTCGAGTTTTTTAATTAATGGGCAGTTGGGCTAATTTAATGAATGATTGGAAATAAAAGTGTCCTTATGAATGTACGTACAATCGTAATTTTGTTTGTTTGCAAAAACAATGACGGCGAGAGATGTTACCAGCTATTCTTCAGGCTTGTCCGGAGTCACACCACACGGTTGGAGCATCTTTTCCATCAGGTTGAAGCGCATACGCCCGATTGATTCATTCTCGGCAATGGCAAAGTACGCCATCAGATCGGGGTGGCCGAAGTATGTGGCATAAGTGTCGCGGTGTTGATTGACCAGCCACTCGAACTTGGTCGTGTCTGCGTGACCGGTGCCAATGTACTTGGACTGCAGGTGCTCCAGTTGGGAATGAATGTTGTAGCGGTCAGTCATATTTGCTGGAGGAGATCAGATCTTCGAGGACCAGAAAACCGGACGAGAAAAGAAAGCTGAAAAGTGGCAAAACAACAAGCCGGCGAAACATGCGCAAGTGCTCAACACAACACACACAACACATATACAGGATAAGCTCCACCTTCGCTTTGGAATCCCTTCAGTACAGTGACAGCTCGCACACAATCTCTGCCACATGACCTTTGCTCATCCCCAACTTGTACCCCATCGGAAGAGTACAATCTCGTGCGCTGGAAATGCCATCAGCTGTACGCTTCTTTCTGCTGTAGTTAGTCGCAGTCAGTGCTTTACCCGATGCACCCGATAGTTATCGTCATCCCTCGATGTTTGCAGTATCGGTGGTAGTCTTCTTTCACAAATAATAAATTAGGTTGCCATTTCACCGTCGAGAACTCGTGTACTCAACTCGGTCTGGCCGCCTCGTATCGTACACTGGCGTCACTTTAATTAAGCTGCTCTCCTTCTCGCAGTGGATACTACTCAGCTATCGTCACCAAGGCTCAACCAATCGCGTGCGCTCGATCGTTAATCTACATTTAAACTCGCCAACTTTCTTTCATTCACTTGCTCGCCTCGTCGTCTGCTGAAGCTCATCTGAAGATGTATTCCCCACTTCGGTCACTGGTCAAGCTTCGTGGAAATCTCCATAGTTTTCGACTCATTAAACAGGCGACTCGGTATGTAATTTGAGATGCGTTTTGTGCAGCCTTTGTCTAAAAGTTGTATTTGTTTTGTATAGCCCTGTTTCACAAGCTAAAGTTGACACGGTTGAGCGGATTGAAAGTGCTAAGCATGAATCATCATCGTTCATTCAGAACATCTTCTCAGGGGAAGCAAAGGTTACCAACTTTTTCCCCTACCCAAAAGTGCTCAGTGAGGATGAGTTGCAGTTCATTGAAATGGTCACTGAGCCGGTGTTGAAGCTGTATGCCAATGAATACGATCCCCTCAAAGTGGAAGATAATAACAAACTGGAGGATAAGCATCTTCAATTGCTCAAAGATATTGGAATCTTTGGTATCCAGGTAAGACATTGATGGTGTTCTTTAAAAGCACATTTCTATAAAAATCTGCATCTGTCTAGGTATCGCAAGAACACGGAGGAATGGATTGCAACAATACGCAGTATGCACGACTGGCTGAACTGACGTGTGGAAATGACTTGGGAATTAGTGTGTTCCTTGGGGCGCATCAATCCATCGGCTACAAGGGCTTGCTGCTGTACGGCTCAAAGGAGCAGAGGGACAAATACCTTCCGCAGCTGGCCACTGGTGAAAAGCTGGCTTGCTTCTGCCTAACCGAGCCCTCTGCTGGCTCAGACGCCGGCGGCATCAAGTCACGCGCGGTCCTGTCAGAGGATGGCAAACACTGGATCCTCAATGGCGGCAAGACGTACATCAGCAACGGCGGCATTGCCGACTACTTCACAGTCTTTGCGCAGACTGCCGTAAAGAGCTCAAGCGGTGAAATGAAGGACAAGGTGACCGCCTTCTGGGTGAGCAGAACAACCGGTGTTACCAGTGGTCCGAAAATGGCCAAGATGGGCATCAACGCCTCCAACACCACTGAGGTGTACTTTGACAATGTGAAGGTTCCCGTTGAGGATGTGATCGGCAGTGTTGGCGATGGCTTCAAGGTGGCCATGAACATTCTCAACAATGGCCGCTATGGCATGTGCTGTGCTCTCTCTGGAACGATGAAACGCGCCATTGAGATTGCCTCTGCTCACGCCAACAATCGGACGCAGTTTGGCAATAAGCTGGCTTCATACACTGGCATTCAAGAGAAGATCGCCCGAATGTCAATGCTTCACTACACCACCCAATCCATGGCATATATGCTCAGGTACCAGCTCCTTTACTTTCTCGTGTATTCAACATCACGTTTGCTAACTTGACAATCTTCACTTTCAGTGGACTAATGGACAGTGGCATGAAAGACTATCAACTCGAAGCAGCCATCTCAAAGGTTTACGCTTCTGAAGCAGCGTCCTATGTCGTTGACGAATGCTTGCAAATTTTGGGAGGCATGGGGTATGTGTTTTTGACAGTGCGAAAACTACCTGAAACTCAGATTTCCTGTTTCTTAGATACATGCGAGAAACTGGCGTTGAGAAGATGGTTCGTGATGTGAGAATATTCAGAATCTTTGAAGGCACAAATGAGATTCTCCGTTTGTTTGTCGCACTCACTGGTAAGTTTCTTTGAATGGAGATGTGTAAGAGGTGTAATAACATCAATTTATTGAAGGAATGCAATCGGCTGGTGGACACTTGAAGGAAATTCAAAGGGCTCTGAAGCAGCCTGTGGCAAACTTGGGCATGATCTTCAATGAAGGTACTCGTAGAATCCGTCGCTCGGTCGGCCTCGATGCTCCTGATCTCTCCGAGTTTGTGCACTCTGAATTTCAGCAGGAAGCTCAGCAGCTGTCCAAGAACATTATAGCTTTCAGCTCAGCAGTTGAGCACCTTCTGATTAAGTACACGCGCGACATTATTCACGAGCAGATTCTCCTGAATCGACTGGCCAATGCTACGATTGATATTTACACTATGCTCGTGGTGTTGTCTCGCGTCACCCGGGCGCTCAACAAGAACATCAGCAGTGCTGACATTGAAAAGAATATGGCCCGAGTGATCTGCTCAGAGGTAAACGAATTCAACTGTGTTTTCCTTTTAACTCAAATGACTGATTTTTTATTATGCAGGCAAATCTTCGAATTGATAGAAACCTTCGCTCATTGCGGTCTAGTGACGCTCTTCGCAACGATGAAGGATATCGCACAATTGCCAAGGACGTGCTCACCAACAATGGCATTGTTCACAGTCATCCACTAGACTAACTGGAGTATCTCATCCAAACACCGCAATCATCTATTCAGCATGCTTTTATAATTATTTATGAAACAAATTCCACACCATCAGCGCGCCTTTCACCCTCATCATCATGTTTTGTCAAGGCTGTATTTTCCAAGTTATCGGACAAGACTTACTCTGATACGTCCTAATGTCACTATTTAATTATCTAACAATCATGTGATGAAATGATAAAACGCTTATCTATATTTTATAGTCCCAAAAAATAAACTGGGTCTGTTTGAGCAAGAATGTAAGAGCCAGTTTCCAATGTTTAACTTTGTTTAGGGGCTTTAAAAAAGCTTTCCTTTTCACAAACGCCAACGTATTCAGCTTCACCGTTTTCATGGCAGTAGTACAATAGGTCTGAAAAGCACTGCTGGCCATCGAGCTTTTTCCCGCACTTGTAGACCATCCTAAAGCTGTCCGAGCACCTGCAGTCAATTATCTGCGAGTTGTAGTAACAGCCAAAGTGTTTCGAGCAATCCAGTAGTAGCTTCGGCTCTCCGCAGTAGTTGTCTTGGGCGCAGTAATACAAATTCAAATTGCAGTTATTCTCACGTCTGTATTTGTTCAATTCAATTCCATTGTAAATCCCATGGCGGGGCACGTAGCACTGGCACTCTCCGGACTTTAGAGGTTTAATTCGTTTGTTAGAGCTCCAGAACCAGGATTCGCTCTGAGAAACGAGGCAAAAGATTAGTGCAGTAATGTAAATGAAGTCAAGGAAAAAAGTTTTCATGACTCAGGAGTCTCATGAGATGCTGCAACTCTCTGCAAACATTACTTTGCAGCAAAACGATTTTTGAAATTGGCCACATTTGAAAGGACACGTTGTCTACGAGTAAGTGCACTGTCACTGCCGCATCTTAGAGGGGCATTGGGGGGCATTAGGCGACCAGAGTCAGGGCGCATCTGCTGCAAGTGGAATGCAGTTGTGAATCACTCCGATGTGGTGCAAAACAACCTAGGATTTCTTTTTTTTAACGCACTTCTAAAGCATATGATTGTAGTGCAGACTGCAACCAGTGAGTTGCAGCAGTGCTTTTTTGGTTTGTGGGTTGGCTCGCTTTAAACTGGACCCACTCGAATGAGGACTGCTGGAACTCGATCTCCAATCGCCAATCTTCGGCCATTGCACAACACCATCGGAGTCTTGTGAAGGCTCACAGCTGAACCTGCTCATTTTCTGTTGTTTTCTCTACATTTCTCGCAACATTTTCCTCAACATGAGCTTTTCATTTTTGTAGTGCATTTCCCACTTTCCTCTTAGGAAATTCATTTGTAAATTGCACTTTTGTGATACTCTGAAGCTCTTGTTCATTGATTACACAACTTGTCTGTCCATTCCTTGCCTTTTCCTCGGCAACCATGGCCGATGCTGTTGCGCAAGCGGCACCGGCTGCTGATGCTCAAAATGTAAGTGCCCCGATTAAATGATGGGAATTGCATTGTTTTTAATCGGCTAATTTTTGTTTACACGTAGGCAAACGCACAAGCTCCTCAAGGACAGAGCTATTTCGGGGTCGTGAAAGGCTTACTCATGAGAGCTGTTTTTATCTACATGATCACAAGTTTCTTTCGGCGGCCTCAAGCACCCGTTACCGGAGATGGAAAAGCAGCTCCCGGTATTGTACACGCACCCTCTTCTAATCTTTTCCCAAACGGCACCACTTTCGATCTCTATCTGTACATTTGCGAAGACAAACTTTTGCCCAACTTTAACGATCCTAAGCAGTTGGTTTGGTTTAAAGATGATTTGGTTTACGGAGATTGGAAAAGTGGACCTGATGGAGACGGCATTTTCACCACTGAAACAACATTTCAACTATCCGAAGTAAGCTTATTTCTGAATCTTTAGAGCTTTATCACCATTCATGTTTTTTAAAATAGCGTGTTCAAAACAATGGCTCCCTGTGGCTTCACGTGTACGTCGTACGGACACGGGACAGTCCTGATCCTGCTTCAAAAGAACACAACCCAATCTATACGATTCATCGAGTAAAGCAGTTAAATAAGTACAAAAAACGAAGCTACAAAAAAACACATAACCTACTTACCGGAGAGACGACAGCCACTGAAGTGGAGAAGGAGAAGATTCAGCAAAACATCAAACAGGAAGTTCTCTCGCATTGGCATCCAAATTTGACCATCAACATTGTCGATGACCACACGGCTTGGTCAAAGGGTCAGGTGCCATCTCCACTGCAGGACTTTATCGAGTTTGAGCCGACCACTGGCCAATATTATCCGATTGTGTACCTAAACGACTACTGGAACTTGATGCGGGATTATATGCCGATTAACGACACCGTCAAGTAAGACATTTTAATCGCAACACTTTTTGCTTGTTGCTAACATTATCTACTTTCAGGGAAATCACACTTAGATTTACCTACCAGCCACTGTCAATGTTCAAATGGCAGCTGTACACCGCTCAAGCGATGCGCAATAAGTGGTCATCATTTATGGGCAGTGACTTACTAAACCAGGAAGTAGATGATGATGAGCAGGACGTCATCAAGGAAACGTTCCTGGAGACCAATCCCATTCTTCTTGGTCTTACTGTGATTGTGTCGATCACGCATTCTATTTTTGAATTTTTGGCTTTTAAGAATGATATTCAATTCTGGAAAGAGCGCCGCTCGCTTGAAGGTCTTTCAGTTCGGTCGGTCTTTTTCAACGTTTTCCAGTCTTTTATCGTTCTTTTATATGTTTGGTAAGTGTAATTTTTCAACAATTTCAATATGATGGTAACAGTTGAACATTTTGTTAACAGGGACAATGACACCAACATAATGATTCGTATCAGTGTCTTTATTGGCTTGCTGATTGAACTGTGGAAGATTAAAAAGGTGATCAACATTGAACTGGTGCGCGATCAAAAGCTCTTTGGCATTTTGCCCATGATTCGGTTCAGCGACAAAGGGTCGTACGTAGAGTCCTCCACTCGGCAATATGACCAGGTATGATTCGCTTTGTCCTATTGGTTACTGGTAATTGTTGCTAACAATTTTGACTTTTGGTATAGCTTGCATTCAAGTACCTTTCTTGGCTCCTATTCCCACTGTTTCTTGGCTATGGCGTCTACTCACTAATGTACAATGAACACAAAAGTTGGTACTCGTTTTTCCTCAACATGATCTACGGTTTCCTGCTTACATTTGGTAAAGCTTGTCTGATGCAAAGTTTTTTTAAATGACTGATCATTATCTATTTATTTAATCAGGTTTTATTATGATGACACCACAACTCTTCATCAACTACAAACTAAAGTCAGTGGCGCACCTACCTTGGCGAATGCTGACCTACAAGTTTCTCAACACTTTCATCGATGACATCTTTGCGTTTGTCATCAAAATGCCCACCATGTATCGAATCGGATGCTTCCGAGATGATATCATTTTCCTCATCTTCCTGTATCAGCGATGGATCTACCGCGTCGATCATTCCCGCGTCAACGAGTTTGGCATCAGTGGGGATGATATTGCCGAGGCTGAACGCGCCAAGAAGGAAGGCACTGCCCCGGTGGCTGACGCCGAGCAAAGACAGGCACTGCAAAACGGCGAAGAGAGCACATCTGACTCGAACGCAGCTGCCGCCGCACCAGTTGAAGAATCAAAGAAGACAAAGTAACCATCCTCAAGGCACAGTCGCCTCTTTCCCACCAGTGTATCTATCTATAGCCGCAAAATTACGCCAGCTAATTTACTAGAATCTGCAACTATTACTAATTTATAGTGTCTGCTTAATTATATATTGTTCATCGTTTCCAATATTTCAATGTCACACCTCTTTGAAATTGTTTTCCAACTCTGTAACCAACTCTCCAATGCATCAAATACGCGCTTGATAATAATCCAATGACACTAGTCAAGTAAAATATAAAATCACAAAAACATCACTTTATTGAATGAAAGTCCAGTTTGGTACTGGTTAAAACAGAAAACCAGCTACTAGCAGTGATTGCCGACCACATTGCTTTGCTGCAACTCATAAAACTCCTGATTTTCAGACTTATTTATTGTTCAGAAAACTGCATTTCAAAATCGTTGTCAAACTTGACAAGCAGCTGAGTACCGGATAATGGGCCAGGTGTTGCTGTTCCAAAACAAAGCTGGTCCATACTCCCAGAAAGTCTATGGCAAGATGGTCTGACTTGTACAGTGTGTTTCAAGTCCAAGAATGAATCTACTTCCCATACACCTGACAAGAGATCTGGCCAGTTTGAGAATCAATTTGATACAAGAACAACATGGCCATTTGTCTCTTCTCAACTGCAAGCAAATCTGCCGGTGATTTGAAATCTAGAGAACTCATTAGTTAACCTGCAGGGCATGTTTATTGCTTGCAATGCAGCCTGACTGAGTTAGCGTAACAGAGCTAGAGCAGTTGCTGTTTTTGTCTGTGCAAGAGTAGCGCCAAGAATACTGACAACAAAAGGAAACCACTTACTGAGAAACCGTGTCCTTCCCGTTCTCCTTTTCCCGAGTAAGCAGAGGAAGCTTTGACTGGAAGGTCCGAGAGAGCCATTCAGCAGGACTTTCTGTCGAGATAGTCGACCGCCGTCTTACCATCACAAGTTGTTTGCTTTAAGTCTCCACACTGCTCCGTGGGAACCTGTGAAACCTGTGGACACTGGTCATAGGCTCTCAAGACGAAACAACTCACCTGAAAGATGCAGGTTGGGAAGGTGAACTATATGCTGCTGAGGATCGCAGTGATGTGACACAGTTCGTAGAAAAAGATGAAAAGAATGTGTGCGTGTGGGCGCGAAAAGGTGTGTATGTGGGTGTGTCGTGTCAGTGAGGAAGAAATTCCGTTCTTTATTGCGCAACTATTGCAGAAAACAAATGGGCACAGATGAAACTAACTACCTCAGGCAGGCATTGCCCTCTAGTTTATCGCCGTTCTTTTCTAGCAAAGTATCAGCAAGTTTGACTGTAGTAGAAGCAAACAGTCAACTACTGAGGCAAGATGAAGATTCATCACTGAAGTTATGATGGCAGAAGATAGGATGGAAGTGATGCAAAGAAAACTAACAGAAAAATAGCGGTTGTCGCAAGTTTAATGTACAAAAAAACATCTCAGATGAAAGTGCAGAAATTAGAAGGAGTAACGAGTTTATAGAGGTGATCAATTGAGAGGTTCTGAAGGTATGTAAGTGTGGGCGGCACGCGTAAGATGAAGATAAAGTTATTCTGAATGTTTGAAGAGAAATAAAATTTGCAAAAAAGAGAAAACGTTTTGATAATCAAAACCATGAGGGGGTAAGCGCAAGCCAAAGATGACGGCGCGAGACGATCCTGTAAGGCAAAACACAAAACAACAAGTGATGACCATTGTTGATGTCCCCTGTCCCTGCTGAGCATTAGAGGGGAGGCAAATGGACAGCAGGAGAGCAGGGGGCATTTGTTTTCTTTTGCCATTTCTCAGGAGTCGTTTGGTACTCTTCGGACAGTTGTTGCTGCCATTAAAGAGCATGAGAAGAGGGGGAAGAAGAGAGAGAGAGAGAGAGAGAGAGAGAGAGAGAGAGAGAGAGAGAGAG
>JAALOO010000320.1_pt1 | contig 44426 bp, 26 predicted proteins | sample 7257641 | NCBI WGS metagenome assembly JAALOO01 (sample SAMN14085613, study PRJNA598686) | mite metagenome | biome: ENVO:01001000; feature: ENVO:01001002; material: ENVO:01001226; isolation source: single female mite from University of Michigan culture on fish food culture... ...
TTTTTGACGATTTAACAACCATCAAATATATTTGACGCGTATTTCTGTGTGTGTACATGGACGCTATTAGCACTGGACTGCAGCAACACATTCAATACACGAATTACTTGGCCATCGCAGTGGTGTGTTCTAGTGAGAGAGAGTTTGTGGCTGAGTTTGCGGCGTTGTTGTTGGCCAGTGAACACGGCTGGTCGGCGCAGAACACTAGTGCCAATGCCTGTGACCGGCGCCAAGTTTGGCTCAGGCGCACGTCAAAATGATGTATGGCTGGCTCGATAGATAGATCGAGATAGATAGACGCTCTCGGTGCTTGTCTCTCTCTCTCTTTTTCCCTTTCTTCTTCTTCTTCTTGTGCTGTTCAGTGCACAGTGTTGTACTTGTGCCGCCGTACCCTGCCAACACCGCCGTGCTGTGAGTTGCCAATTTGAGTGGTGGTGAGTAGCCGATGACGATATCGCCATGTGCGGTGACGGCACACCGGCACAAAGTTGCTTCTTTCTATCACCCCGTGCCTTCTCTAAATTGGGTTCCATTCAGTCGCCTTTCACTTACCTTCACGGTGTGTCGCTGTCGTTTTTGGCTGCTTTTGTGCATACACTCTCTGCTCTGCACTGTACACTAGCGCGAATTCACTTACCTTAGATTAGGTTTGGCCGGTGCCTGCCTGCCTGTCGCTGTTTTGCTTTTGCCTTTTCTCCTTCTTTCTTGCTAATAAATGTGAGCAAAATAATGATTTTGAATTAATGCTCAATTGATTTTATCAACATGCTTTGGCGCTTGAAGCGCTCCAGAGGAGAGTGAATGTGCTTGTACCTACGTGCCTTATACACCTGGTCGCCTTTATTGCCATCTAGGCTCATGGTTGATTGCCATTTCTGCCTGGTTATTTACTGGCGTCTTTGCTGTGTGCAGGCAGCACCAGTGAAGGCCACCACCACTAGCACCACTAGCAGCAGGAGTACCAGGAACACGACAAGCAGTCGACAGACATGATTTGCTTTATTGTTTTTTCACTTAACGCTTACTCTGGTGCACTAGCCAAAGACCAATCAATTACTCCAGTATGTGGTGTTTGGTGTGCTTTGCAATCATAATTACTAGTAATGCCCTTAGCTGAAGCCGTATTGATTTTTGCCCATAACTTTTTTTCGATTCTGTTTAGGCGAAAGCTTTAAAATTTTTCCTTTAACGATCGCTTTTTAATGAGACCTTCTCATTGTAAAACGACGGCATTTCAATGCCTTGACCCTTCTCTGTGTGATGCAGCTACTTTAAAAACAGGGGAACAGTACTGTCTTTGCAGAGGCAATCGCATTATCGGCACTGTGCTTTTTTTGCCCTTCTTAAATAAGACAAATTCGCATCTATTAATCTCTATTAGAGAAGAATATTTTACGCACATACAGCTTGACAATTGGTCTATTCTCATTTTTGGCTCGATAAATAGAAGACTTATACTGTCTATACAATGTACACCTGATAAGCTTCATGTAATAACATTAAACGAAACATTTTGTGTAAAACTAAAGTTCACAGATTTACTATGCAAAATAGGCTAGGGTGTATTTACACTGACAAATTTTGTCTAGTTTGGAAAATGATTCCCTTGAAGGGTTGTTGACTGGTAATAGACTATTTGAGGGTATTTAAATAATCAGTCAGTCAGCATTTTATAAACGCACTGAAAGAGTTTCTATACATACAACAGTATTTACAGATCAGTTTGTTTTAGGTACATTCAGGCATTATGCGGTTTCAGACATTTCTAATTGGGACCATTTTAAAATTACCTCACTTGGGCATTGGCAGTGCTGAGCCCAGTCTGTTCATCACTCGCCGCCTCATCCGACCATCTGTGTCTGCGGACTAATTGGCAATTTATACTGGCAAATAGTGATGGCGTCCATGGTAGCCAATTGTCTATCGGCCCTGGTCGTTGTCTTTTCGTGTGAAACTGGGCGCTCTTTTCTGCAGACAGAGGATTTATCGGCCAGGCATGTTGCAAGAGAGAAAAAAGAAGAGAATGGAAGGGCGGAATGGCTGCTGCTGCTGCTGGTGCAGCTGGATGCGGTGATGATAATGCGATCCTAATTAATGGCACTTAGAATGAGCGTGTTTGCTTACAGCCTGGCTCATGTCCTCATGCTGCCCAGTGCTTTTATTCTCTCCTTTCGATTGCTTCATTGATGCTACTACCGATACTGCTGCTGCTGCTGCTGATGGTGTTGTACAGTGCTGCCCATCCTCTATCACTGTCTCTTTCTCGCTTTCTATTGTTCTCCATTTCCTTCTACCGAAATACTCTACAGTTTGTGTGCCGACCAGCACTGTCTGCTTTGTCTGCTTAGACCAGCTTGAGCAAACACACTTCAGAGTGGGTGAATGAATGAGAGAAGAGGCAGTTGTTTAAATAAGCATTGATAGAGCAGTACAAGAAGAGACGGTGCTAGAAGTGGTAGAAGAGCTTTCGATTTACTTGGGCCAGGCTGTAATCGCGTTATTAATTGATAATTGGTAATTAGAATAATTGGTAATCACAGAAGCACGCCAAGAGCACATACACACCACCACCGTTTGTTGTTTCCTTCAAAGGAAACCACCACCTCTTTTCTAGATTTTGGCAAACAGCAATCAACGTACGTGTTTGCAGCAGCACCAACCTACAGCAATGCCATTCTGGTTTTCACTTGTATTGTGTTGTTCACTGGCGCCTTTACTTTGCTATCCAGCTAAACGTGCTACACGGCAAATATATAGACAGAAAAAAGGAAAAACAAGAAAAAGGAGGGGGGGGCAAGGGAAAAGAGAAAAGTGACTGGAAGGAGGCAGACAACGGCAATGTTGCCAGCTTAGATTGTCAAACATTATTAATCTGCCCTATTACTGGGCCCACTGACCACTGCAATAGTTGGCCATTAATTATTGAACAAGTGCTTCCATTGCGACACACAAACACACAGACACTCAGAGCCGGTGTGTACATTGTCTGCTGTCGTTGGGGGTGGTAGGGTGGGTAATAGGGGTGAAGGGAGTGCTGCTGACGGTGCTGGTGGTAGTGCTGGTGGTGGTGGTGGAAAGCTTCATGGCCGACCGATTTGCAGACCGTGTTGTGGGCTATTGGCCGGCACTTCAAATGTTTTCTGTGTCAAATTAAGATAACTTTGAGGCTATTTACCAATTACATGTACTGAGAAAGACCCAATTGGCTGGGGAAAGTGATTCGAATGCAGCAGACAGACAGACAAACAGACACTGACAACAACAACAACAGTAAGAGCTAACCACAATCCACTTAACTGGCCAGACAGGACAGGACAAGACTTTTTGCTCTTAGCGTCTCCTTTGCTCACTTTTCTTTAATTGCTAAATCAGCCAATGGTGCCTGGTGCAAAACGCATTATGATCGTCGCTTCTTGGGTTGTTTTCTCTATTATATAGCATTGTTTTTCTTTTGAGAAAACTGCTTTACAGCAATTACCAAGTTTACGCAGTCTATGATTTTAATTTATTGCTGCACAAGCAATTGCTATAATGTTATAATGTAATAATTAAATTGTGTCCGCCACCGCCACCGCCGCCACGGTATGTGTGTGTTTTGTTAACGTTTCCTCGGTTCCTGCGTTCTTCCTGAGTTTCCCGCTTCTTTAGTAGTAGGATTTTTCGTTTCAGCTCCTGTGTACTCCTCTGCCAGTTTTTGACGCTGCACAGCCGAGAAACGCCACTCGTCGTCGTCCTTGGCTAATAGATGGTCGTCGATTGGATGCCAAGTCACGTTCTTGCTTGAGCCATTCTCAAAGACCGAGACGAGAAACCCCGTTCCATAAACGGCAACTGTCGAATACAAACACAAAAAAAATGTGTGTGTGTGTTTGGACAATTGGAGAGGAAGGAGTGAAAGCACTGAAGGCACACGCACACGCACACACACACAAGCACTGCGAATGTCCCAATTTGGCAGGCTTTTTATCCTCCTAAAATTCATTTGAGGTTGCTGACGAGTCATTGCGGATTACCAAGATGATCGAAGGAGGCGTAGGGCGCAGGGTAGTTCAGGGCAGAGCTGCACTATCGATTACACTGGCAAATATTTGTTCATGTTCTACTTCTACCACCACCACTACTACTACTGCTAACGCGTGCATCGATCACAGTGTTTTTTGAGTGGCTAATGAACATGGGTTAATAAAAAGTTGAAAACATTTGTTTATTTGAATCTACTTAAAATTACTTTGTTTTTATTTACTTTATGTGTTGCTGTTAATTTAAAAGTAAAATGTATGACTTAAAGTGATTTATATTAATGAAAACTTTACTACTTTCTACGTTAGTTGACATTTGGCAAATTTACATTTTTATTTTTATTCTGTTTGCTTTTGTAATTAAAATCATTTCTATTAGCATTGATTAATGGCACCATTTCATATTCATCAACTGACTAGTTTGACTACTGCACATCAGAAGTCGGGCAAGTAAAGGGAAATGCTCAAAAGTCATAATTGAAGTGCGCCAGTGGGTTTTTGAGACATCCAGGCAAGCAAATAGCAAGTGCAGAACAGTTTGCGGAGCTGAAATAAGAACGGGCTACCGCCCTTGGCCAGAAAAAACTCTCTCAGTACGCTGAGATGTGTGGAAATTTAAAATTCAAAATTGCAATTTAAAAAACGGCCATGTTTTATTTATTTCTGAGGGTAGGTTTCTAAGTCGAGCAGTGTCAGGTCAGAGTAAGACACCAGTGGAAGAGAAGGCTGTTGAAAGGGGAGAACGAGGGAAGCGACTCACCAAAATGAATTTTTATTTTTGTTGCCAATTGTCATGCTAATGAAATGGAAGAACAGTTGTCTGTGTGTTTGCGTTTGCGTTTGTCTACTGCTGCCATTTGCACCATTACTGAGCGAAAACCAGAAAAAGCAAAAGGATGATGAGCTGCTCGGTGGCGCTTTCCAACCACACATCATCACTATGCTGTTTTATTGTGCTAATGCACTAAAATGTGTGTCCATTTAAAAGTTTGTTTTTGGTACAGTCGGCGTCTGTTTGATGGTCAGTGGCACGGTCAGTGGTACAGGCAGTAGGGCGACTAACACCCAATTCAAGAAAAAGAGGAATGCACTGTTGTTCAATTTGCCCACTAGCACTGCTGTAAATGTAAATGTCATTTCTCGGTGCATGGTCCTAATTACCACGCGGATACACTGTAATAAAGTCGTCAATGGCTGCGTTCTGCTGGTTGCTGGTTTTCGTGGCGGCCACTTCATAAAAATCTCAGCCAGCTTCTCCTAATCTTGTCAGAGAGAATGCTCGTTTGGGGCAAATTTTATGATGATTCAATTTAGTACCACCATAAAGCAAATGTCTTTTTGGCTTTAAAACGACCAGAAAATGGGCCAGAACAGTTGCTCAGAGCTGCAGCATTCGAATGTAGAGAAGTGTGTTTCACTCGGTCTTTGCTGTTGTCTGCAATTGAGCAATATTGCCCCGGCTATTTTACTGCTGGCATGTTGGCTTAGCAGTCGCTCTTTCTCACTCATTCACTGTATTTTCTAGTACACTCGTGTGTTGTCCCAAAGACTGACGCAATAATCTGCTGCTAATTAAAATGGGATTACGCATCCCCATGCTCATCGGAAGTGCCGCCATTCTTTTCCTCTGTATGTGTTTATTTGGGCGCATCATCTGCATTGTCTGCGTCTGTTTCAATATCCACGCACAAACACACATGCACACTCACATCTACTCGATTGGGACAAAAAGCAAAATCACAAAGCGAAACTTTGAATGTTCCATCGGTAGCTAGTGAGTGAATCTCAACAGACATCTCTGCGCCCAAGTCGACGGCACAGTGGCACATTCCGCAAAAGAAATGCTGTAATATTGGGCGCCCATTCTTTGCCGGCACCGACCGACACAAACAGACAGTCTTCACTCATCTCAACTTTTTCTCCCACCACGACCATCACTAGCCTACTTGCCATCTACTCACCGCTCTCTCATTAAGTGTAACGAAGCGAGATAATTTGTATTTTGCCCGTCTATCTCATCTCATTTCCTTCTGTTTTTTCTTTTTCTTCTTCCTTTCCAAACTCCCAAAGAGCTAAAAGCCGCTGCACTCGATGCATTAATCTTGCTCTAAATATTTTTAATTGAAAATTCATATCATTTTAATTTGCCAGTCTGACGGGGTATTCCCTGAGACGAGTGCTGCTTTTTCTGGAACAAAATAGCAAACAGTCATATCGGCAAACTCAGTAGCAGCAGCTGAGTCGCTCTCAGGCGCATTAATCCATCACCATCAACGTTCACTTTCTCTTCGCAATGTTAATTAGTTTTCCTCTTTTTCACACTTTTTTTTTCTTCTTTTCCTCTCTAAAGCATTCATTAATTGCATTGTAATTGCCACTCGTTACATTTGTTGTTTCCCCCTTCATTCCGCCTCTTCTTAAATTGTTCGTCCTCATCCTAATACTACCTGTGATTCTCTTTTTAATTACATTTTTTATATACTTTTTAACTAGATTCAGATCCGTTTTGTTGTTGTCTATTCAGATCAAATCCAATCACAGTTGCTAGTTAAATCTGCAGTGATTAGATGTCGGCGACTGTTGCCAATCAGTTGCGACTGTTGCCAGCATTATCAGTGCTTGAAGTGAACAGCACTGCTTTCTAGTGCTGTGCAAATCCCGAATTGTACTCCACACTCAATCTTTCATTTTCCAAGTAGACAAGTAGAAATCAGCAACTCTTTTCTACTTTTTTTTCTTATATACTGGCATTTCCTTCTACCCTTGTTCCTTTTACCCGAGTTTCCTTATTCTCTGCCGTTTTATCGCACGCGTGCCTTACAGAGCCAATCCATTTATAATCTTTGAATTATTAACTCCACTTTGCACTTTGTTTTTGCCTTATCTTTGCTGTTGCATCAAGCCTTTTCTTTCTCTTCTTTTTTTCACATACCGACACATTTGGGTAAATGCAAATACGAGTCTTTTGTCTTTTGCTAGCGCATTATCTTTTTGTCTGGCAAGCCTCACTTTGCTAGTCTTAATTCATCGCCTGAAAGACGCACCAAAAGCGCTAAATGAGTTGCTGGGCACGACGCCATCAAAGTAGCAGGCACCCTTTCTCCTTCTCTCTCTCTCTCTCTCTCTCTCTCTCTCTCTCTCTCTCTCTCTCTCTCTTTGTACCCTCAGCCTTGAGCCGACAGTGAGCAGTATCGTGGCATTAGCACTAATCATATGTAAATCCTTATGTAAATCTATCTTCATCTTCTTAGTAGCGCGCAGTAGCTTTTTTTCTCTCTTCTTCTTCCTCTGCTGGTCCCCTCTGCCGTCTCACATTCCCACACAGCTGCAAAGGGACTATTCATTGTCGAACAGTTAGCACTTTATATGTTGCCACTTTTTTTGTTCTTTTTTACTCTCTGACTGGTTTTTGCCCTACCAGTCGATTACGACTGCTTGCCAACACCGGCAATGTTGTTATCTTTCAATATTTCAGCAGAGACGACTCGCTTTGGCACACACTTCAGTTGTGATGCTCGTCAGTCGTTGACTCTACCACTATTGTCCCTATCGAAATCATCATCTTTGAGCCCCACTTTTATCAGCCATTCCAAGATGCTCTTTTGTTTTTACTTTGGCGCACACAATTGACGTGGTATGCCTTGCCTATTCCCATTCACAGTACACTATTATGAATAGGGTTTTTTCTTCTTACTTTCTTCTGCCACTCTTGCATTACCGCTTTTTACTTAGCCATTTACTAGGGTTTTATTGTTTTAAAAAGCTTTTGCTCTTTTTCCTTCTGTTTACTAACTTTCTTTTAGTGACTTTTACTTTTAAACTTAGTTTTAATCACTAATCTTGGCACCATTTGCTTTTCACAATGTAATTTTAAAACTTTTTTTTGCTTGAAAAAGCACACAACATTTAAAAATAACACTTTTTTAGAGGTCAATAAAAATGGCGACAGTATTTAAGCAATTTCACATATAAATTTCATTATCAACACATTTTACGTGCAATTAACCAAGAAACGGAAAGTAATGGCACTAACTAAAAATGGTTTTGTTTTTGCTAAAAAATCAATTGATAAATTCTTAGAATCTAATACGAAATATTTTTATTTATTTTTATCTTTTTTTATATTTTTTATTGCATGATAAAGTTTGATAAACTTATTTTCTAAAATTGTGATTTTATAGTAATTTTGACTTTTAAATGTTTTTGTTGAACTTTAGAAACGTTTACTAAAAAATTTTAGCAATAAATAAATTTTGAGAAAAATGAAATATCAGTCATTTGTCTAAATGTCACTGTAATTTCAATATAAAATTAACATTGCCAACCTAGTAGCTTTTAAAGTAAAAATAAAACTACTAAACAAAGGTTTTTCAAAGCAAAAATGAGTTTTCTGTTTAGTCATGAATAGACAGATGATTTCGAAAAGTAAAGAAAAAAGTATAAATGTCGATGTTTTTTTTCATATGTTGGCATTTGCATTGATCGTACTTTGAATTGCGTTGAGGAGCAGTCGGTGTTTGGTTATTTGACTTTCATTGGATATACACTGCGCCTCGGTGTGATTTACTTTCGTTATTTTGGGTGCTTTTAAAATTTGCTTCAATGGACTGAGGCAATCGATTGTCAAGCAACCTACTTGAACACGATTTATTTATCCTAAATGGGATAGCAGCATCACCAAAAGCTGCTGCTAGTGCTTCTGGATGCACCATTTATTTGCTTCACATTCACTGCTCTGTTCTGCTCTGCATCAGAAGTCAATCTTAGGCTGCCCAATTCTGTGGCTTGTCAGCTCACTCGCATTCACAGGCAGATAGATCCATTTTCAGCTGACTCAATTGTGATCGATTGATAGAAGCGAGTTTCGTTTCTTCACCAAAATGACTTTCAAATTTTAAATTTCAATTTATAGTCACGAAACTGTTTGCGTATGATTACGCGATGAAAAATACTGATATTTAGATTTTTCTGTGACATTAAAACATGCCAGATTTTTTCATATTTTGACGGGTTTTTTTTATAAATTTTTAATTATAAAATATAAAGGTTGTTTTCAATTTTAATTGTCTTTTGTTTAATCAGCTTGGTGAGCTGTTTTATGGGTGCTGCTGTTATTAATATATATTTTAACAAAATAAATTTATTTTTACGGGGACACTTTTTTGCAATTGTGTAATTGAATTAGGAGAAATATTTCTTCAATATAAAAATACATAAATTAAAGTAGAAAACTTTATTTTATTGCATGTCTTGATTTGTTTATTTGTGTGAATGGCCGGCGAGGATTGCTGAGGGTTGAAGAGAGTACAAAGTCAGTGGAGCAAGTGACAGGCGGTTGTGCTGTAAATTGTGCTCAGTGACATTAAGTGCGTGGAGTGGCAGTGAAAGAAGGAGAAGAAAGTGGACAGTGGCCGACTTTGACTGTCCCCAAAAGTTTGTCCTCTTCCAGTACTGGCTATTATGATTGCGTCTGCTTGTGTTGATTGGCAATAATTACGAGTCGAGGAGCATGGTGGACACATCATGCTGGCTAATGCACAATGCACATCTTCACTTTCCTTCAATAAAGAGAGAGAGAGAGAGAGAGAGAGAGAGAGAGATGACTAAATGGATGACATGGAGAGGAGACGCATGCCTCAATGGATGCTCCACACTGATTCCCGTCCACTCGGACTATTAGCCGGGCGCAGCGACGGGCAGCATTTGTGTGGAACATGGACAGCGAGAGAGAGAGAGAGAGAGAGAGAGAGAGAGAGACGGCTTTATGAGCACTTGGAATGTGAACAGCAAGACACGTCCTTCTCCCCCTTCTTCAGCTCGACTCTGTCATGCATTTCTAAGCAGGCCATCTTCCGATGATTCTTTCTCTGCTCCCAACCGGCATATTTCAGCTGGTGGACGCATTTCTTTCGATTGCTCTCTCACTTTGATTTACATTTGTGGACCCTCGCCTCGCCTCGCACTCTGCGTCATTAGACGTCTAGGACGGCGGCGGCTGTGACCAACAGTGTGCAATGCCAACTCTCTTATCGCTTCCTCATCCTTGGCACTGTTCTTTCCGCTTTCTCTTTCTCCGCCATATTGGCCTAGCAGATAAATCTTAAATAATTTGTCATTGTGTCTGCATGTCTCTTTCTCTTTTTCTCACTGTTTTTATGGCTCTATTTGAATCTCTATTTCCCTCTAACTCTCCAGTTGCCAATCTAAAGTTCCCCTTGCTGAATGCTAACCAGACTCATTTAAAGTTGCCTTTCCTTATTTCCAATGAACCCACTGTCTTGTTTCTGCTTTCCTCTCCCTCTTTTCTGATGACAGTTGTCTTCAATTTTTCAAGTGTCATTTGCAATGAGATAAATTTATGATTGCCAGGGAGACATAGATATAAACTTTAAATTATTAAAATGCTCCTAAATTGTCGCGCCAACTGTCGTTTTTTGTTGCGTGCTTTGACATTTGGTGGTAAGCAAACCGTTTTGCAACTTCCTTTACCCAAACACTTTGCTTTGCTTTGTTTTTGTTGCTATTTCTTTTTCCTTTTTTTACACAGAGCAATTTACATAAAGTGAAGCAAAGCTTACGACAGTCCTTAATTGAGAAATAGCAAAAACACCATTTTAATTTGTCAGCTCATCTTGCAGTTCTTAAAAAGAACAGGCTCATTTATGCTGTTCGTTCAGTCATTAATTATGTACGAGCGTCGTCAAGTTGGTTCTTGGTCTCTCAATCAGCGCCCAAACCTTCTCATAAGTTTGGCAGTAGAAATTTCAATTAAATACCACTGATCTGCAAATTAGAATATATGATATGATTATTGCTGTACATTTCGGCACACACACAGAGATGGCCTTGGTGGTGGTCGGGGGTGGTGGTGGTGGTGGTGGTGGTGGCTAGAATGCTATTTGTGCTTGTGCTTGTTTGCATTTCTTTGCATGCTTTCTGCACAATTTTGCAATATTTTATAAAGTTTCTTCTGCACTGACTATCTCACTATCACTGTCGGTAGGGACAGAGTAAACAGTACAGTTTGGTACTGAAAGAAGCCGCAACTCTCTCGCCGTTCATGCCACTTGTGATTTATTCAACTCGCCAGGCCCAGTCGGCGGCCAAACTTTTGTTGTCTTTTCAGTTGCTCACTTTTTGCCCTTTTCTTTTATTTTTTTTTGTTAAAATGCCAACCAAAACTTTGTTAAATGTCGCTTTGCTCTATTTTTACTGTTTTCTACAAATAGTTAACTTTAAAGTTTAAAAATTTGTAATTTGTTTCCAATTTAAATTTGAGCATTTGTTTGTTTTTGTATATTAACTTTTTAAAACGTTTGTTTAAAACATTTTCTATTTTATTTTGCAGGTTATAACATCTTACACATGGTCAAAAAACACTTTTACATTGTGATTAAACATTTTTTTAATTGCCAGCAATAAAAAGTAAGTTATACTCATTTTTATAAATTAAAAAAAATATCATTGATGTAGCACATTTTCATTTGAAAAACACTGCATTTTTTAAGTTGATGCATTTTAATCGAACTGACTTTAAAAATGATGTTTTGTCTAATTAAATTATTTTACCATCATTTGCTTGCTTTTACGGTGACCATCCGAAAGTCATTGACTGCGGAAAAATGCTCTCCATTTAGAAGCAAGCTAATTTTACTTGTTTCTTGAACACGGACCACTTTTAATTTCAAAATGTCAGTTCAACATGACTTTTCATTGACTCTTCTTGCCCTCTGCCTTTTGCATCAGCATCAACTTTAGCAACAACAGTAGATGTAGCTGAACTTAAGCGTATGCCAAGTGCTCTCACGTTTCAATTAGCTAGATTAGTTTAGTAGTCCAGGCATTGCAGTTAATTGATAGAGAGCGACAGTGGCAGACAAGGGCAACCACTGCCTAACTGCCTGCGCTTGGCCAATTGAACCGGCGATCAATCCTCTCCTCTCAATGTCAACTGCACTGCAGCTGCTGTGTGTGTTGCAAGTTTGCCCTGTAGAGGAACCCGCTTCATACTTGCACTGCCTGTCATGTCTTAATTAACAATTAATGTTTAATTACTTTGCCAACGGTCACTCGCTTTTGTTGATGCTGCTGCTGATCTGTGTCGTTGATTCTGAGGACACCAGTCCGAAAATGTCAAAATCATTGGCCAGTGGACAGCAATGCTAGCAGCAGTAGCAGCAGCATCAACATTGGCTAAAGCAGTGCTCCTCTCACCAGTGACCAAATGTCTCTACCGCCACTCAGCTCGGCTCAGTTTGCTTTTTGACCATCTGTCGCAAGCACACGACTCCTCTCGACTTTTTGACCACACTGCTGCTGCTGCTGTTGCTGCTGTGCCAAACTGGAACTCTCTTTTGCTGTCTTTCTTTGCCTCACTCACTTTCCACTGTTGAGCCAACTTTTGTGAGAACATATGTGAAGGCAAAAGTGATTGAAGGGAAGTGAGTGAGTGAGAAATCTGGGTGGCAGCAGTTCTGGCTCATGTCCTGTCTGACTCTCTGTTTGTGCGTGTGCTTCTGCCAGCGGTCAGTGTGCCGCTACTGCCATCCCCACTATCACCATCTAATTGATACTTTTAATTAAAGCCATTCTATATTTGGTTTTTGCCTTACTTTATGATTGATATTTTAATTGGACTGCAAACACACAAAAAGTGTATAGATGTGAGTGAATGGCCGATTGAAAGTTTTGAACACACTTTTGCCTCTGCTAGCGACGTTAGTACTTTGTTCACGCTTAGAGTCCTGCCCCAGCACTGACCGAAGAAAGCCCAGTGTGCCTTCTTGTTTGTGGTAATTCAATGACGTCCATTCAATCACTACTGTTCTGCCTGCTATTCTTTCAAAACAAAAAATAAAATACTTTGCCCGGATGTGTTTGCCCTTCCCGATTCTTCTATTTGTCCGTTCACTAATTAGATTTTGAATGATTTTACTCTGTTCTAAAGTTCCTTTCACATTTTGTATTATTACCAAATTTAGCTGTCCGACTAGTAGCCATTAATCTAAATCTAAAAATATAAAGCATAATGAATAAAGTGGATTATCATAGAAAGAACTTAATGTAATGTTATGTAATGCAATAATGCACTGCTGCTACTACTACTACTGCTGCTGAATGCTCTTGGACTTTAACAAACGCAGTTGGTATTAGTATTTTGGCTGAAATTCTTTGATTCGTAGTCATTTCTCACTGCCCTCCAATTGCCAGACCCACATGTTGGCAATTTGTGGCCCACTCTGTGGTGGCCTTTGCCTTCACCACCACCAACACCGTTAACAGCAGCAACAGCACTTTGAATGGCAATGGTCATTATTGAGAACGCCATGGCATGGCGACTTTTACACTTTTCCCTTCCCTTTTCTTCAAGCAAATGCAAAATTGACTATCTTGGCTTTGGGTAGCACAGCAGCGTGCCGAATGGCCATTGCTACTGCTTTATTTGCCCGTGTGTGTTTGTGTGTGTTTGGCTCCTATTTGATTGGCCATTTGCAGGCACCGTCGACCAACTAGCGTACTTTTAACTGGCAGGGATCATTAGCTGAGTGAACGTCGCCTTTTCCTCTCTCTTTCATCCCCTCATTTCGTCCCTATCCTTTAGCCACATACACTGCCCATTTGTTGGCTATGCATGTTCGGATTATCGAGTGGACCACTGTTGTTTTTCTTCTCTCTGTGTATGTGTGTTCATGTGTCCGTCTCTATTAGCGTTGATTGTTATTAATGTTTCATTACCAGACAGTCAGAGAAGGAGAAAAAAGGGCGCACATCGAGGCATCACCAGTAAATGAGTGTCGAACGGCACAATGAGAATTGTGTGCCATCTCCTGAGCTTTTAATTCGGCGCTAATCTAATTTGCTCAATTTTGCTTTTGTGTTCTCGTTTGTCCATTTGTTCTTTATTACTGTCAGGCAGAATGCCAACTGCAATTGTGATGCAGCAAAAAGTGTCGTTGATTTGCCTACACTTTATCCAGGCGCACTGACCAAGTCAATTTTGTCAATTTGATTACTGCAAATTGTTAGGTTTGTTTAAAGAGACTAGCATAACAACTTTTTTTGATGCACTATGTTCTTAAATACATCGGACATGTTATGTAGGTCAGTAGTGCTGAAAATAAATTTGATTTGAAAAAAAACATTCTTAAAAGCCAAATTCGTCACATATTTTGTTAACGACAACTGTGTTTTCAACTTTGTAACTGTCGCTTTGTCAAACACTAGTTTAATTTATTTGAAGTTAACATGCTGTTTTCAGTTACGGGTTTTGACGTCACAATATCGGTAGCTTGATTGCTTCACTGTACAACTTTGCTTACCTGCACAACTTTCAATTTAAAAATAAACTAACATTTTTACATTTTTTAGTTTATTACCATGCAGTGACAAAGTAAAAAAAAACTTTCTAATTTATTGAAACTTTTTTGCTTAGTAAATCAAACATTTTGCGTATATTTTAAAAAAAAGTCATTTATGTAAAAAATTTTTATTGAACGGTTTTTTAAATAATAGCCAATTTGATTGAATTGACAATTAGACATTTAACATTAAATTTAGAAAATGATAAAAAGTTTTTTGCATTAGTTCAAACAAAGTAAGCCTTATTAGAAACAGTGCAAAGGTGTTAACTAATGAAAGTTGTTGTTTTTGTTGATGCTGTTAACATCACTATTTTTTGCCTTTGTTTGTGCAGTCTGGACAGTCTTCATTTGTTCTCCGCTGTTCTGTGGACTGCCTGCCTGTTCCCCTTGTGTAGTGGAGGATTGCCGTTTAATGACACTTTTATTGCCGCGTTCTTGCACACACAATCTGCTCGGCCCTTTCTTCCTTTTTCAGTGCATCTGTGCTTATTCGCTAGGTGCTTTGAGTTTAAGGCCATTGACAGTGGCCTCAGACTGTGGACTTACGAGCAGGAGAGCACACTCACTCACACACAGAGCAAGTACATATTTTCCTTTGTGTTTGAGTCTCTCAGCTAGGCATTCACATCGTTTATTTTATTGTCAGCTTGCTAATTGATGAAAGACGGTGCCGTAATGGCCCTGGACCTTTCTGATGCACTTCTACTGCCTCTGTTGCCATTACTATTACTACTGCTGCTGTGCCTAGTCAATATTCTCAATGCACACGACTCGTTTTAGTTAAAGTAACCATTCGGAGGAGCCAATTAAACAGCACTTGCTGATGCTGCTGCTGAACCAGCACCAAGTCTCTTTTTCTTTGATTTGTGCGTCTGCGTTTTTGCCACTACTTTTACTATTTGCTCGACAGATAATAAATTGGGAAACAATTTCTCAATGTTTTTTAATAACTTTGTACATTTTCAAATGTAATTTTTTTGTTTTTGTTCACTGTTTTATTGGGCTAAAAAAATTTATAATATTTTCTAAACTGAGCGTATGCCTAAAGCGAGAATTAATTACAAAAGTCCATTACGAAAAACCAAAGCCGCTAAAGCTTTGCGCCCACACACATCAGTTAGTGAGCTTTTTTCTCATTATTGAGTTTATATTCAAGTTTTTGATTGTACGGTCTTCTTTTGCTTAGTCGACTAATGTGCTACAAGCATATATGGGCAACAAGAAATTAAATTAGACTTTCCATCTAATTGATTGATTATTATTGCGAGCCCAAGTGCCAGGATTCATCAGCCTGTTCACATTTCTCTCATTCATTTACGTTTCCTTACCACCTCTACACGCAACTGCACGAGTTGTTCGATTGATTGGCCAAATCTGTTTCAGTCTTTGAGAAGGATCCTTTTCTTCTTTGGCAAGTGCAAAATGAAATTATTAAGCACGTTTGTGATCACTGCCATCATCACTGCACAAGTCTTTATTGTATTTTTTTCATATACATTGTTTCGATTATTAATCTAAATGATAATGTGTCAAAACACTTGAGATTCGATTTATGAATTATTAGAATATCAGTGCAAACTTGCCCACTGTACAAGTGACTGGCCTCCATTGTACTATTCTTTTAGCTTTTTCTGCAGCATTGGCCGCATTTATTTTTTTTGCTATCAGTCTGGCCACTTTATTAAACAATTTTTATTTTTATAGCATTTTTATATTTAGTTTCATCTTTAACCTAATATTAAAAACGTTTTTAAAACCTAACTAAAAAATAAATGTTGTCATTTAACTTTTTGGGTCGCCTTTCTTATTGTTTTACCATTTTTTTAAATTAGAGAAATTTATTGCGCAATGAACGTACTGAGGTAGACAAGCAAACAAACACAGAAGCAATCCAGCACACATCTGTGAGACCAAATGACTCATTACCCTGGCAGCGCTAAACGATCCAAACGTCCTTTTTGACTGTGCTGTTGTTTGGTATGGTTCAGGAGACTGACACAGGGCGCAGAAGCACTTGATTTGCTAGTTCTGCTCTATTTCTCCGCCGTTTCCATTCCTGAGAATGAGACTTGTCTCCAATTGGCACTTGTGCACTTTGCTGCCCTTTGTCTTTCTTTCTGCAAATCATTTCTGACATTTAAATTAGAATGTCTGCTGTCTGCCCTCCCCCTCTTCTTCTCTGCTTTGTTTTCCTTTGTAGCCCCACTGTTTTTTCAATCGCCTTCGTTCTTCTTTTACTTCTTTTCTTTTTCTTTATCTTTCTCTCTCTCTTCGTTTGCGTTCGCGTGTGTACTGAGTTATTATTTAATTAATTTTAATTTATTCTACTCAGTCCATTTGGCCACTTTTCCGGAAACATTCGTTGCCTTGTACTTTTTTCTTCTTCTTTGCTTTCAGTAGTTTGTCTATTTACTACAACTAGTGCTACATTTGGTAGTGACAGTAGTGCACTGGAAGTAGTTGTTTATTTGTTTGCTCTGCACACAGTGGGGGAGTATCAGCACTTATCGCGTTGTGTTCATTTGCTTCCATTATTAATTGGTCTGTGTGCTAAAGTCAATTTCTAATTTGCCTCATTTGCCTTTCTCTTTTGCTTTTCATTAGTGCAATTTTTATGGGGTTTTATGAACTAATTTGCTCTCCAGTATAATTACCAATTGATTTGTTTTGTCTTTTTTATCACTAACACAATTCGGCAAAAATTTGAACAACATGTTTGATAGAACTTTCTTTTGTCTTTCTTTTATCATGAAACGTGTCAAGGACACTGCAATTTGATTTTTGTTAAGTTTAGCATTAAATTTTACTTTTTATGTTGATTCTAGTTTTTTGCTGATGTTTACTTTCTTCATTCATTTATTTAATTTCATTTTTGTTTAAAGTTAGTATGTTTGCACTTAGACAATGCAATCTTAAAGACACTGACAAAAAAGTCGTAATTGAGGATGCTTTTAATGCATTCATTCAATGTTCATAAAAGCACACACTTGCACATCGTTTGCTACTGCCAAACTAATTACACGCAAATCTACTTTGCTGCATTTGTCAATTTATAATTACTTACGATAGCATGAGCAAATTGAATTTTCACTTTACCACTGCATGGACAGTTTTTCCGATAGGTTTGTCAAAGTTTAACTTAACTCAATTGGAAATGGAAACACACACCGAAGGGAACACTTGATTTATATTATTGAAATGTATATATCTCACACCAAAATTTTCCTTTTTCAATTTGCTAAATCTCACTGCACAAAACTCTGCAAATTTATAAGCTGATTAATAGGTTCGTTTTGATTGCAATTGGCCATGGATGTGCCTCTGCTAAATTCACAGCACAGTTTGTCAGTAAGTGAGACAGTCTTCTCAGTCGGCAGGCTTAGCCGTCTGCTGCCATGTCAGGCGTCATTTCTGACGCAGTGTAAAGAGGCCTCCAAAGGCCTGCTGGCAAGAGAGGGAGAAAGTTCTCTGGTCACTGAAGCTAGGCCGACGCCAATTGGCAATTGTTTTCCAATTTGTTTGCGCCAGCGATGCTGGCTCACAGCCCAAGGAGCTGCCAATTAAGTTCGAATCAATTTTCATTTACCGACCGAGTGGACACAGCCACACACACAAAGAGCACATAGTCAGTAGCAGTCTGCGTTTTCCGACACACAACACTACCTTGCGGTTGTTATTATTGCTAATATGTGTGTGTGTGTCTCTTTTTCTCTTTCTCTAGTAAGCTGAACACATTCGCCGGACAATCCTTTTCCTCTATCCTTCTCTGTAATTGATTTCCATTTGGCCCACTGAATCACACTTCGATTGAGTACTCTGAGTTTGCGTCGTTGCATGGGGTTGTCCCTTGTTTTGAAAGACTTTTTTTGTTTCTTTTTCAGTCTCTTTTTTTATTGTTTTTGCCATGTCTTTCTACAAGTTTGTACAGCTGCATTTTGTGTTTTCCCGAGCCTGTTTTGGACGGTGCTCGACCTAAAACAGGCAATGTCCTGACGCCCAGTGAGCAAGGAGTGGAGCAAGTGAGGAACATGAAAAAAAGAAAAAGAAAGAAAGCGCAGTACCATGGTGAGGAAATGCACAAATCAAAGTCACATCAGACGGCAACGCACAGGGGGAGTGAGAGTGAGAGCACTGTACTCAGTTTGGCCGAGTTGCAGAGAACAAGTAAAATTAATTAGATTATACATTTGCCTTCTTTTTCCACTGTTTTCTGTCTTTGTTTGCATGCATTCAATTGTGCTGCCAATCGTCGAGGAGTCGCACCACCACCACCATCACCACCACCACCACCATCACCACCCCCATCGCCGCCAGAGTCTGTCCTTCTCTCTTTTTCTGTTGTCGTTTGTTGTACACTGCCCTGCACTGCATTCACTTCTTCTTCTGCTGGCTGTTCCACTGTTTGCCATTCTCTCTCCTCAGTTACCACATGGTAATCATTAATTTTAATTGTTGTATTCCACTCGATGTCAGTTGGCAGGCGATCAGAACATAGCCTCCCTGTGTCCTTGGACAGTCGTAGTAATTAGCTGAATGAAAGAGCTGAATATCAAACTTTAGCAAGAATTTGAAAGACAATGAGCTGTGCTCGCTGAGTCTACTCTGCTGTTTCTGCCACTAGTGTTGGTCACTGGTGCTAGTTTCAAATTAAATTAAACAACTCAACTTTAAATTAAAATTTATTGTATTAATTTGCATGCATCCAAGCTGTACTCTTGTGCCGGTAATTTGTTGACAAAATAAGAAAAATTGCTCCCTTGTGGGGTTTTTGCTTAAGATTCTCTATTTTATTTTATTTTGGTGACTCTGAAGTATTGTTGGAGTTTTGTGACAAGCATTTTTATTTGTTTTGTCATTCTGGTTAAATTGGTTTTTACGCAGAGCAAAATGATGTGTTTCTGATAAAACTTGTTGTGATGCATCGATTGGTTCCTTTTACTAAACTTTTGTTAAAACATATTTTCCTTAACCCGTTTGACCTAAGTCCAAAAAAATTGCCAACAAGAACAACCCAGAGCAGTCAATCTGTATTGCAGCAGTCGTCGAGTCACCAAACCAACCGTTGCCAAAATCGATTGCTTTGCTTAATATTTTTCTCATTGATTTATTTGCTAATTAATCTCACTGGAAAAAAATGTGTGTGTGTGCTGTTAAAACACAAACTACAAACAGCAAAATACAAAGTAACAGCAAACAAAGCTTTCACTTGATAGACTCAAACACAACTCCATCATAACGCAAATTTCAAACAAGTACTATCCAGACGTTGCCTAGATGAGAAAGGGTGTCTGCAAGCATCGGCTTCATACAGAACCGAGCACAGGCACAACAGCACCCAGCAAACATCAAAAGTAAACGAATTGAATTGCGCTTAATTCAATTGAGTGTGCTCGATTGGAGTGTCTCTCACTCGGTCTGTCTGTCTGGATGTGTGATTTTTTAAAATGGCTTTCATTCTCTCTGTTTCTTTTCAAAAGCGGCCCATCACTTGCGCTAATTGAACACATTCAGCGGATGTGTGGGCGATCACTCATGGCTTGCTATGCATGCTGTGCTTGGCCCGTGCACACTTCCCACCAGAGCACATTGTATGGCTATTCACACGATTTCCGACATTGCACTGTTTTGTAGAGGTACTGCCGCCACTACTGCTGCTGCTTCCAGGGCACACAATCAGCCACTCGCTGAATGGTCGTCAAAGCTATTTCTCCTCGAATGAATGAATACATTCGCTGGTGGGCGAACAAGAGAAAAAGCAAAGTGCACTACTGCAAAAGGGGAGAAAAAGAGAGACTGTCAGCAGTTGGCCACAGTTTCATGCACACAGTTTCCTGCTCTGGCATGCAGCTTTTGTACGATTTGATTTGAGTTCTCTTCTAATTTCGATGTCTAGTGTGCATGGCATGGCAGTCCCTGTGTGCATTGAATCCTTTTCCTCCCTTCTGTCCGATTATCGGTCTGCACCGGAATGATCGCCCAAAACATAGTAGCTGCAGCACCGGCTGCACACAAATGATGATGATGATCGCTCTAATTAGAGGGCCTCCATTCGGCGGTGGTGGTCCTACCACTGTTTCATCATGGACGCATCAGCAACAGCAGCAGCATGCACTGTGACTGCCATTGCTAATTCGGTGCAATGAAATGATTAACTACTGGCCAATTTGGCTACAAAGACTACTGTGACTACAAGGACTGTGCACCGTGCACACCAGCACTACTTTGGTGCATTACTTTGTTGTGTTGTGTCCAATTTACTCTGAGATTGATGCGCTTGTATTGTCTGTCTGTCTGCAAGTTTCTCTGTGTAGGCACACTGCTTCTACACCATTCTAATTACCGTTGTGCCCTTGTTTTGCTGGTTTTTTCCAGACTGCTATACTTGCAATCCTCATTGAATGCGCTTTCCCTGTTGCCATGTTCAAATTGATGCTCAAAATGGGCTCTATTTGTCTAGACGTTAAACTGCCTAATCTATTTTACATATTTGTCTGATATCCGATTTTTGTTTTTTTTCTATTTTGTTTCTGTAAGAATTCTCTTTGTGTTTGTGTTTGTTATGCTTTCACTAAGTAAATTGCACATTTTGCTAGTTTTTTCATCGAGTTAATCAATAATGCTGCTAGTTGTGCTTTTGTTTTTAGAAAGATAACAACCAGTTTTTAATATTTTTTGTTAGTGAAAAACACAATTTCTCTATCCGATTACGCTATCTACATGTTAGCTAGTTTTGCATCAGCTGAAAAGCGCAGCAAAAGTGTGGCAACACTACCACTTTTTTTAGCAATCTACTTTATTTATGAAACACTAAAATATTTTTAAAAAAATTTAAATTTGAGTTGAGCTGCTTACTGAAAAAAATTAAACTTTTACTTTTTTTCCTAAAACTACTTTTTTAACTGAGATGATCTAAAAAATAAAAAAGCATTTATTTTTCATCGTTGATTTTTGCACACTTTTTACTTCAATATGTCTTTTGCTGATGTGAGTTGGCCCAAGTGTGAGGGAGTGAGTCGGCGGCTAAGCGGCAAAGCGATGCATGATGATGATCTATTGTTTTTTAATAGACACATTATTATTGCTTGGCCATTTGTTTTGGTACGTCTTTAAATACGGCAACTTGCACAGAATCAATCATTTGGTGTTTCCCATAGCTGTGCTACCGCACGGTACGGCCCAGCTACTTTCACAAGACAATTGCTCTTTCTAAATTGATCATTTTTTTCTACGATGTTTCGATTACTTTTATTGCATAATTTTCAAACTATTTTCAAAGCTTGACCACTGATTTACGCGTAGGCAAAACACTAATCATCAAGAAGTTTAGCAAGTTACACCTTTTTGATTTATTTTTCAAAACTTGCTAATTTATACAATTTTTCATAAAAATAATTAGCAAATAAAATAATAAATTGTCATGCCGATTGTTGACATCAACAAAGTTGTCCGAAAAAAGAAATAAACTTGATGTTTTAAAGATTAAAATCTGAGTTTGTTATAAACTAACTAGCGCATCATAAATTAATGTTTAAAGATAAAAATACAGAGTTGTACAGCAAAATGACTATGAAAACAGTTTTTCACTTCACTCTTTGACTTAGCTGTAAATGCTGCCTACATTTACTGTCTAAAAGTAGCCGTATTCACAATCCTACTTTTTTGCGGTCCACCATCTACCCCAGCAAGTTCTTCTTTCGTGATGTTGGCGCATTAAGATGTCCATTTATATTCTGTTTATTACTCTGTACAGTTAGCTCAACTTTTAATTGCTTCACTAGCACAGAATTAAAGTCGGACACAAACAGAACAGAACTGGCATGCGGCTTGAATGCTTGAGGCCGCAACAAATCGATGATGGCTTGCTCTGTTTGTGTGTGTGCTTGTACTTTATGATTCATGATGGCTTGAACTTTCACTTCCCAAAGTAACAGCCACAGCAGCAACAGCAGCAGCAGCTTTCGATGAGACCGACCTCCACTGTCGCATCGAGAGCAGAGCGCACCAGCCACTCTGACTGCGCTGTCTCCTCGTTGTCCTCCTGTCGAATGTCTCATTTGGTGACGCTGCACCACTGCGTGTCGTTCTATAATTTATGATTATGTATTAATCAATAATTTATTTATCAATTCGCTGCCTTCGATTGGCCAATTGCACTGCTGCTGCTGTTGCCGTCGTTGTTGTTGTCGTTACTGCTTCTTAGCTAGTTGCTGCTGCAGTGGCTTGCAGTGTTCGATCACTGCAAACCAGCAGCAGTTCACACTGGTGTACTCTTTCTCTCCTTTCACTACTTTCTTATTGATATTCTGTCGCAGTGTCTTGCATTGTCTAGCTGTCCCTGTCTTTCGCCCTTTCTCTGGAGCGCGTTTGTGTGCATCGTATTTATTTTCCCGCTTTTTCTGCTCTTATTGTCCTCAGCATTTTTTCTTTTCTCTGTTCGCTTTCTTCTTTGGCAGTTTTTATGGTGCACAGTCTTCGATACTCGTTCTTCTTGGTTTGGTCACAGTTTTTTAGCAGTAAAAACTCTTTTTTCTCTATTTTTTTCTTTTTTTCTTGGCCGGCCTTTATGCTTTTTCTCTTGTTGCCATTCAGTGGCCTTGTTTTTCACTGCCTGTCTGTCTGTTTCGACCGGCAATCACTAATTTATTCTCCGTCGCCACTGACTGCTTTTCTCGTCTTCTCTCATCTTTTATTTCTCTTTCCTTTTTGCTTTGTTTTCATTTTTCTTTTCCCAGTTAACTTTATGATTTATATTTAATCTTTTGTCCACTTTTTCCAATTAGTTTTCTTCTAGTTCGTGTTTGTTTTTCTCCATTCGCTCCTTTTCTTTTCATTTTTCCGCTTCGCATTTTAGTGTCGCCTCTTTTCTTCTCTTCCTTTCTTTCTGTTTTTTCTCTTTTAGATGAGGTCCTAATTAAATGACCCGTCCGTTGTGCGTGGTTCATTTTTGGCCATTGTAACGCTTGTAGTGCCCTGACTGTACACACACTTTCTAACACAGTGCAATTCAGTGCAAACCAGTAATTCGTGATTCACCATCAGTGCCTAGCCATTTAATTGCTGCCCTTGCTAGTTCCGGTGCCTCACCGGCTTGCAACTCTCTAAATGGTTTGGGTTTTTCATTCAGGGGAAAATGCAGCAGCATTTGCAGCCTGCAGTCTTTACATTTGCCGTTTTGACTTGTGTTTTTTGTGTGCATTCCAGCACTGTAGCTATAATGAAAAGTTTTTGTTTCCTTCTTTTAAATAATAATATAAATGAAATATAAATTAAATTACTAAAAGCCTCTACCGCCATTTTATGAGTCAAAATTAAAGATGGTAAGTGGGGAAGAGAGAAAAACAGAGAAGATGAGTTTGCGGTAGTGGTCAATGACCACCATAATTAGATAGCGGCTGTTCTGGCACTCGCATCTGTGTTCCACTGCCCGAACGGCAAAACTGGATGTCACCTTGCCGATCATTGCATGAAGTTGCTCAAATATTTATGAGATTGAATTTTGTACTGCACACAATAGCAGCAACAACAACGGCAGAAACAGTAACCTAACTGGAATTTGCAGTCTGTCCCGCATAGAAGTGTGAGGAAAAAGAATGAAGGTAAACCCAAAGACAGACAAACTTCATATGCTTCTGGTGCAAACAAACTTACATTTTATTTTGTATCAAATTCTGCCTTTTCGCCACAATAAATAGAGGAAATTTTTTCCTTTTTTAAATTAATAATGTAAAAGCTTACTACAGTGTATCAGCGTTTTTTCGCTTACACATTCTTTCTGCCTGCAACATTTAAGTCAAAACTTGCCACTAATTCAGTGATATATTGAAAAACTTACATTTTGATTAGATTTTTATTTTTATTTTGTTGCTCAGTATTAGTTGTTTTAAGTTTAATATATTTTTTTCAAACTTTTAAACAACAGGAAAAGAAGGGAAACGATGGCAATAGGGGGACACCAACTTTTGGTGTTTTTCACGTGAAAGACATCTTGGACGCCGACACTGACATTGCTAGTGACAGGTTTGGTGCTTTTAGTTAGCTTCTTTTCTACCTTGAACCGAAAAATTAAGATCGGTTTTCGGCAGTGTCGAGGAACATCGCAGCTCACTTTTCGCCTGGTGCCAATTACCCACCGCCCTTCTCGCGGCTATCGATTGCAACCCAACGTGTGCCTGTGCGTAGGTTGCTGACCTATCATTACCCAATATTAGATCATCATATGATATACATTACAGCAATAACTCCAATTGAGCCTTTTTCTTTCTCTATCTCTCTTTTCTTTAGCACACTGATTTGTCTAGCAACAGCACCACCCTTAAACCTCCCTTTTTTGACCAAACGCTTATGAAACTTTAATTTGTGCTTTATTTTCACTGCTTGTCTTTGAAACAAAAAACTTGTCTTTTTTCTTTTTTTCGATCGATGCCTTTTTTGGCCTGTCTTCATCATCATCATCCTTTTTTGTAGTGTTTTTGTTTCACAAATTTCCGCTTTTTCTATCTTCCCTCAATAAATCGACTTTTTACTTTTGAGGTTTTGAGCCAGGCTAGTGTGCAAGTGTGTTACAGTCACTGAGTTTCTTCTTCCGACATCTCTCCTTCTTCTCCGATTCAGCTGCTCGATCAATTAAGCCTTGTGCCTTACGTGCCTGCATCGGTGCTGTTCTGCGTAATTGATTGAATCACTCTGTCTTTACTAGCACTGACTAAGTAATTTATGCAAATTAATACCGTCACTCGTGAAGATCTCAAAGAATCGCCTATTTTGATTGTGTGCATGCTCAACCAAATGCTCGTGAATGCCTTCACTGCTTTTCAGTCAATCACTGAAAAGTGCTTCTTTTTTCTCTTTTCAGTCAAAAATTTATCTTTTTAATTTCAAAGTCACAATAATAATCTTGAAATGTAAAGTGAATATGTACAACTTGAAGACTAGTCTCATGGATGCTCAAGTTAATTATTTATGGTCGGTTACATAGTAGTTGTGGTGCTGCTGTTGTTGTTGCTGGTAAATGTTCTAGACTTGTATCGTGTGATCAACCCATCTGCACAATTTGTACAATTTATTTCTTGTTGTTTTCTTGTTGTCTTGTTCTGTGTTTTGAGTTGTTCTTTGGTGCATTGCATTCCAACTGGCTAGTCTCCAGTAGTCGCCGTTGTCTAGTGCAGTGACCCAAAGTAGCCAAAGTTATTCTCCAAACTGCGATAGAGTAGGAAAAAGAGAAAGAGCTGTCCATGACTGAGCGAGTGTGACTAATTTGTCTGTTGGTTGCACTTTACAGTCATTGCAGCAGCAAAATTGGCATCAACGTTGCCGACTGCTTCAGCTGAAAGACATGCCTCCCCTTTTGTCTGAACAGAAGAGAATCATGGCAGTCAAGCGAGCAGCATCAGCAACAACAGAAAAAAACAGCAGCAGCAAATAGAACTCTGCCTGACAGGCCTTTCTATAGACCGATGATGAATGAAATTGATTAGCAGTCGATCGACAGTCTGCACCAAACACAGCAGCAGCAGCAGCAACTCAATGAACAGACACACGCACTTGAGACATGCAAGCAGGAGAAAAAGAAGGCAAATTAAAAATTAATACTCGATTTGTAGGGCGATGGTAGCCCGATAACGATTAGATCGATACAGCACAGTAATGGATGCTGCTGTAGAGGCCACTCGTTAATTACCAGAGCACCATTTCAAAGGAGAAATGAAGGAAAATGAAAAGGAGTAGGGGCAAAAGCAGAGCTGTCTTGTGTGAAATGCGTCTCTGCAAATGATCAAGATTTGCACTTTTGGCGGAAGTGAAGGCTGCGTCTGTCTTCTTTCTCTTTTTGCTGACTGAGCAGACCGGAACTTCTTAGCACTGCCGCCCCAGTGACAGGCACACAGGCACGCACAGTGGTGGGTACACTCATTTGTAGCCGTTTGCACACTCCTCCTTCCTTTGCCTAATCTGCCCCTAATCTGCTTGAATGTGATTTGCTGTTCCAGTGTATGCCAGACACACACGCCTGGCTGACCATTCGCAGCCCAGTTCACAATGATGGTAATAATGATGATGATGCTGGTGAAAATGCAGGCAGACAGACAAGCAAACAAACTGACTGTCTGTGTTGCCAAAAAAGAGAGTCACACTAATTCAAGGCACAGAAAATCTTTCATATTACGCCGTACTTGCTGATGTTTTGATTGAAAAGTTTCCGCACAGGTAGGCTGGAATATCCTATTTGCACTCAGCACACAGACACTGGCCAGGTTTAAGTTGCTCCCGTTTCACTACCACTTTCTTCCTTTTGATGTTTTCCATCTTTGTCAGTGGCAATTTATTATTGTTATTATTAATTTATATTTGCCACACTGCCTCAGTCTGTCTGAGAAGAGAGTTCGCTTGAGTGTTTGTGTCGGGTTGCCTGACACAGATTAACACACATCCGCCTAGCTGGGCAATGGAAAAGCCGTGTTTACTATGACATTGTGTAATGTGTTTTCTGCTGCTGTTCTACTATTGGTGCCTTCCTTTGTGGCCTTCCTTTTTACCGCAGTTGAAAAGTGTCGCAGCCGTGTTGCAAGTTTGTGTCACATTGTGGTCCACCAACTCGCCCTTGTTTTTGTGGTGTTTTTCAGTATGCTGTGTAGTGTAAAAGTGTGTAAGTGCATTTCAATCCAAAAGAAAAGAGAGCGAAACAGTCAGCTTAAACTTGGATCGTGAAAGCATCTCGCATGCCCTCAATGCTTTCCACGGAATAATCCTTCTATCGAGAAGCAGGAGACACAGGCAACCAGGAGAAAGGGGAGAGAGAAAGAGTTCCTGTGAAAAACTAGACCTGAACTTGCTTTTCTGTAAGCCTTTTGCATTTTGATTTATTACTCTAAGCTTGCGCCGCACACACATTCACTTCGATTCGGTAGGAGCAAGTACGAGCTGAGACTTGGAGTGCCACTTGAAAATTATATTTTAATCGAGGTTAACACTCACACACACATCCAGGCCAGGCCAAAGCAAACTGTTACTGCTGTTGCCGCTGCCGCTGCCGCTCCTGGTGATCGGCAATCACAAGGGGTGCAAAGGAAGCAACTCAAATCGAGGCCGCCGATCGTAAGTGTACTCTGTGTGTGTGTAATTCAGCCACGGCTGTCGTCTTTGGTGCACTGTCGCAACCCACTCACACACACTCTCACACACACATCAGCTCAGTAATTAATTACTGCTTTGTTTTACATTTTTGCTGCCGCAAGTGCCAATGGCGACGACCAGGCGGAAACAAATCAAGCGTGCCACGGGTTTGGGTGCAATAGCAGCAGCAGAGTGGCAGCCATCCATTCCCAATGAACGGGGGCTGCTCACTTTTTTCACGTTTAATTAATTAAACTCCTTCACAGCTCTTTCCTTCTCCAATTTGGATATACTATTTTCACAGGCCAGAACACAACTCGGCCTTCAGAAATGTTGTGCCCGTTTTATTAATGCACCAAAATCATCATTTACACTTCTTTGACTGTGAAATGTCCCTTTGAGCTGGAGGCCACTTTCGCGCCACTTTGAGTAGCTCACAGCTGGTGCGCAAATCGCTTGCGCAGAGGGAGCACTTTTTTAAAACTCTCAGCGACCGTTGAACTTGTGCAGCGGCAGTTGTCACGCTGATTTGTTTTCATCAGTTGCTTTTATCTGTTACCTGTGGGCCTTTTCACTTACCAGGACGATTCTTCATTCATTCCAAGTGTATGTTCTGATAATTTCATTGTTTTGGTGAGCTTTCAAGCTAATTTTTGAATATTTTAGAATTGCTCTACAAACATAAACATGGCCGATATTTTGGAAAAGTCATTTAGCGCAATGAGCATTTCAGCAAGGCTGGAAACTTCTCTTGTCATTTCTAATCATTCTTCTGAGGAATCTAGTGTTTTTTCATCCGATTCAGAGTCATGTGCTCAAGTGTCCAATAACCATCAGTCTACTGAAACTTCACCAGTTTCTAAGGAAATAGAATTTCTATTTGAAGATTTTGACGATGACGAGCTTAACTTGCCACCGCTTTTCCTCTCAAAAGCTAACAAAGAAAACAACGGCAAACCAGCGACTCCATTTAATCTAGCAGAGTATCTTCGATCTGTTGATGAGCAATGCGGAGTTGCCGATATAACTCAAAAGAAGAAGAAGCTTGTAAAGAAGAAAAAATCAATTGTCGACACTGAAAAGCCGGCAGTTTTAAAACCAATCAACAATGACAAAGACAAAGACTTGGACATTGACGATGAATTTTTGAGCACTAGAGAAAAGATTGAACTGTTGCCCATCACTGACCCTCGACTAGAAGAGCTCGATCCCAATCCGGACATTCACCTGCTGTTTGCCGCCTTTGACACCAAATTCTTTGAGGGACTTCTCACTGAAAAGGGCGTCCAACTGAAGTGGGCAAAGAATCTTACCTCGACTGCCGGTGCGTACTACAGGCAGAAGAAAACCATAAAACTCTCCGAACGGCTCATTCAACAGCGCCCAAGGTCAGATCTGGTGAACACTCTGCTGCACGAAATGATTCACGCATTTGTGCATCAAAAGCAGCTGCCTGGACGTAGCCATGGTCATCACTTCACTGCCATCATGAACCGCATCAACAAAGCGGCCGGCACTGATATCACTGTCTTTCATTCGTGGCGGGCTGAAGTCAAAGCGCTGAAAAAGTTTCACTGGCGATGCACGGGAGATATTTGCCAGGCCTACGGACCGACAAGGGGCACCATTTCATTGCCCACACAGAGAAAGCCCAATCGATTTGACCACAGCGTTCGCTTTCATGAAAAGTACAATTGCACTGGCACGTTTCAGCAAATCAGTGATAACTTTACCACCCCAAACCAGATATAATAACTTTTTTTGACAAACAAAACATTGCCATCATTCCCTAGCCATTTAACTTATCAAACCGATTTTTAGTCCTGTAAGTAGTTCACAGTAAAAAAGTCACTTGTTTTTTGACATTTACTGTGCTTTCTGGCACAAGAGCTAAATCAATTTATGTGCAACAAAAAAGTGTCGTAACAGGCTTCTGCCTGCATGCAACGCTAAAAAATTAAATGTCATTTCACTTAAAATTGTGTTTATCAAATTGACAATGGCAGTTGTGTGTGTGTGTTTTGTGTTTGATGTGCGCCGGTTCTGTAGTCAACTATGTCACCTTTTTCACCAACTTTACAATGTTATTCACTGGTCGCTAATGTTCTATTACCTAACTTCTTGCGCCCGAGACTCATTGCCATTAGTGGAGTGTCTCTCTCACTCACTTCCTCTCTCACTTGTCGAAGAGTGAAGGAGAGTCAGTGCTCGCTTATTTAAACGAGGATCACATTGCCATTCGCTCTAGCAGGGCCATTCACTTCCGAGCACCGTCTCACTGACTCTCTTTCTTTCTCTTTTTGCTTTCATTCAGAGCCATTTCATGGCTACTAATAACCACTCTGGCTGTAGGACGGTACTGCTTTGGCGGTAATTATTTGCTGTGCTAATATTTTTAATGTCTCTAATTGTGCCTAATTCTCTTTCCACACGCTCACTCAGCCCTCGCAACAGTCATTTTCGCAGTCTCTCTTTCGAGGCACTCGACCGGTTCGTTTGAGTGTCTATGGAAGAGAGAAAAAGTATTCCCGCGAATGGGGATTTAGAGATTTGGATTATACCTTCGATAATTTGTCTCACTACTAGTGACCGTACCGTTTTGTACGGCAATGTGCTGTACCGTTCCAGACGGTGCCTCACTGTTTGTGTATTTCTCCTTTTTTTCTCGCTATTTATGCTCTGCATTCTCCGCCACATTCGTGCGGCTCCTTCAGCAGTGCACTTCAGGCACTATCAGCTTGTATCAGACTGTCTACTCTTCTTCTTCTTCTTTTTCTTCTTTCCTAATGGCAGGTTCGCCATACAAATTGAGTCTCCCCTAGTGGTACTAACCGGTGGCCATTGTACCGTTGACTGTCCTTTTTTAAACTGTTCTGCCTGCTGTGTGTGTTTGCCTAATACATTCCACTGCTTCATTACCTCTTCATTGCCACTAAGTGTACACTCAAGTAGTCTCTCGGCTGTACGTGGCAAAGCGCCAACTGAAGTGAAAGGCGTCTTCACTGCTCCGCTGTTTAGCAGTTAGGCACCCGCATGTTCACTTTGTGGTCGGTGGGCTTCGAGTAGCTAGTGGTGATCAGCAGCAGCAGCGGTTTGTTGAGTTGAAATGCAGTGCAGCAAAGTGGGCACCGGCATGTTAAATGTTGGCTTGTTAATTATTGATGGCACTTCAATTGAATTGGGCGCCCCACACCAATTACCGCTACAATAGGGCCCCTGGATTAGCGAGAGCTCTTTTCGAGCAACTTCAAGAACTAAGGACAACAACAACCACCACTAGGCAACCTATTCTTCTTGCAAATGGGTCTGCCTGCTGGCGTCCTTAACTCGTGTTCATTTCTGCTTTCTCAGCCTCTTCAGACTCTTCTCTCTGTTCCCTTGTAAAGCTGATTAGTCGAGCTCGGTTGGTCAATTATCAAATTACTGGCAGTTTAGCTGATCATAATGAGTGTTCTCAATGCTGCAGGGGTGGGTAGAGGGGTAAGGGGAAACAGCCCTACCAGTGGAGCTTTACACTTCTTAATTATTCATTGTTCACCACCTTTTTTCTGGCCGCTCTCTAAACTCACCGGCAAACTACCCTTTTCTATTTGATTGCATTTAATTGAACTTATCTGATGTTATCAACACCGCATCAGTTTTGACTTCTTCTTTGCATTTATAGCCTTTATATGGTTTCCCTACCTCACAAGTCTCCAAACGCCAATTTGAAATTGATTTACTTTGGCAGCGTCGTATTAGCAGCGATTACTCGTTAATATTTGCTCTTGTTGTGTGCTAGTCAAAGTTTTATTTATTAGTCCATTAACAATTCAGCAGTTGTCAGGATAGCGTCGGGGTTGTGATGTTTGAAATGCTTTGCAAATTAGCAACCCGAGAGTTCTCTTTACTGTCTGCCGATTTTGGTGCGGTTACTGCCTTAATTACTTTTAGGCTTGCCTTGTTGCAAAATCCTCCACTCTCCTGAATCGTTTCATTCGCTTTCTATTTGTTCCACTTTTTACAACCACGGTACTTTTATTGTAATGAGCCTGCCTTGTTAATATTGCCAATTTATTAAGTAAACATGTCCATATTTTGAGCCCATTAACCGGAAAAACCCAACTTAACTGCTTCTATTATTGTAATAAATAAATCTTTGACTCAACAGTTTTAACTACCAGACGGTGTTTCACTATTGTCTTTCGTTACAGCCACGTGATTATTGTCCTTTCACTGTACGCCATGTTTTATTTATAACGTACTGAAGTTTTTGAAAATTGAATAAAAGTAAAGTGCCGTTGTTGGACTAATAGTCAGCAAGAGGAGCACTAATTCATTACCATAAATTGCCTTAGCTAGCCATTTCTGCACATTCCCATTCGAATGTTGAGCTCTATCAGCTAATAGAGCTGGTCCGATCACTGGTCATCGCTTGTTCAATCTTTGCTCATACTCGAGGTTTTTGCTACCATCTCTTTGCCCTGCCTCCACTGTCGCCAATCACTGCTCGGGTCGATTCTTCCTCCTTCTTGGGTTGCTGTTGTTGCTGTTGACGTCGGTGCAGCTTTCCCCGCATCGAGCATCATTATTCACGCAAGCACGCGTCCCAAGTCCGTCTTCGGTGTGCATCATTTATTTTCCTGGGTGTATTGTCTACAGGCGGCAGTGCAGTGCAGACTATCAGGGCACTCATCCCCCGGCACTTTTCCACCAGGCACCAGCTATCTGCTGCTGTTGCCTTCTCGATCTTATCTGCTTCTCCTGTGAGTGTGTGTATGTGTCATCGCAGTGGTGCCAATGTCGGATTTGCAGTACGGCACGTCTTTCCCTCTCTCTCTTCTCTGCCCATAATGACGCTTTGTTTGTTGCTATGTGCAAAAAGGGAGGGCGAGAGAGAAAGCGTCTTCCTTGGCTCGGTTCGGAGGCGACTTCTTCGAAAGTGAAGACGACTGGAGAAAGAAAGAAGGAAGGAAAGAGAGGCCACAGCAGCAGCAACAAACAAGTCAGTCTGCAGTGGTGGCGGTAACGATGCAGCAGCCCAGAGCTCAGAGCTCAGCTCGATACAGCAGTGATACTCAGACGCAGACAGTGTGTGTGATGGCGATCGGCGATCGTGATGATAGCCATAATGAAAAATGTCTTTTCCGCTCAATATCGCACGAGAGTGTGCGGCAGAGTCTGTGTATCTGCTGCTGATTCTGTTGCTGCTGATGTTGATGCTGATGCTCTCTCTCGAGCCGCGCTTCATCTGGCGCGATCATTTTTCTTCCTGCCCATTATCTCTTTTTTTCCTCCCTTCCTTCTTACAGTCATTTGCCTTGCTTCAATTTCTATTATTTTAATTTGGCATATACTTGCAGGGTTGAAAAAACAAACTAAAGAAGGAAAATAAGAGAGTACAGTAACGCAACAACAGCAGACATCACTTTGTTTTTCTTTTCATCGTTCACCAGTGTCTTGTCGTTGCCGTCGTTACTCTCTCCTCTTCTCTTAATTTACTTTTCGTATGCTTTCTCGCTCCTCTACACAAAGAAGAACTTTTTTGTTCACTTTGTCTGTCCATTCAAAGGCTGAGAGTGGTAAAAGGCAAATTTCGTCATTTTCAATTATGTCAAATGGTACTCGAGATTTCTGTCTGCGCTTGAATTAGTTTTCCTTATACTGGAATTTGATCGCTTTTTCCTCTTTTTATGGCATCACAGTAGATGGCGAGTTTGCCTTTTTCAAAACAAAAATAACCGTCGAGAAGAGGATGCATTGAAAAGATTTTGCCTGGCCATTACCCAGGGAGAGCAAAACACGCGGCGTCGGCATCGGCGTATGCCTCGGCCACTTCTCCAAATCAGCAATTCATCAGATTCCTCCACTTTTGTCTTCCTTCTTCTGTCACTGTTGCCGATCTGGGAAATCTATATAAATTTGTATTATGCCTCTGCCTGATGAGCTTTGCTTGTCGATGCCTTTTTGGATGCTGCTACTGCTGCTCATCTCCTCCTTTGTAGACGATGTTGATGCAGTTCACTGCTAGGCAGGCGCCTTTGTGAATGTTTTTGATGATTTATATGATCTCATTTCTCTTCAGCTTTTAATTTACTTTAGTGTTTTTTATGTTATAGATGTTACTGCTCGTTTTACCATTGCACCGACAAACGGAATGGCTCACTTGATGGCCACTGAGAAAAGGAGAAAGGAAGATGGGAAGAGGACGACTGTGAACAGAACCAGAGAGGCAATTTAATTGAAAAATTCTTCACTTCCAATTTTTATTTGCTCTCTTTTTCTTATTCGAACCTTTTCTCTTGTGCTTTCTTGAGCTCTTTTCCTTTTTGCACTTCTCGCCTCTATCTTTCTTGTTTTCGTTTCTGAGCTGGGGCCTTTCGATGTTAATCGTCCACTGTCAGCGCATGAACAAGTGAAGACGAAGAAAAAGAAGTGCAGAGGCTGGGGCGATGGTACTCTGAGCACACTGAACAAATTTGCACTTGCTTGAACCAATTTGATTTGCTTGTTTTCTTCGCTTCTGCTTAGCAAAAAACGAAAAATTTACTTTGTCTGCGCCAGAAAACAGTAAAAAATATTTAAAATAAATTTGCAGACAAAGTGGAAGTGGATGTTGTGTTTGCTTTGCACCGGCACCAGCTCAACAACAGCCAACAACACTGTTGTCTGTAGTTAAGTAGTGTGGTCTGAGAGATGATGAAAACAAAGTGGTAAGACCGAGCCCAAGCTGTGCCAGTTGTGATTGCCTCGATTTGGATTTGATAGTGCAAATTGGAGATGCTCGCTCAATGAGATGACGATCAGAGATGACGAGTGTGCTGCATAGATGAGTTTTTGGAAATCTAAACTTTGAATTGAGTGGGAAGCCTGCACAAATTGCAAATCTGAAATGTGTTTGTGTGTGTGTGCTTGGTGCACATTTAAATTGCTTTTCAAACACACAACCAATCTGGCAACATATGCTTTCAAGTTTTTTGTGAATTTCCATTTTTTGTTTGGAGATTTTTCTAGTTTTGTTTAGCGCTATAAGTTTTCAACATTTACTAGAACTGGCTTGTTTTTCTTACTTTTGTAAACTGAACTTGCTAGTTTACTTTTCAGTGTAGGTGTCTAATTAAAATCTCACTCAAAATTAACGAGCACGCTAGTCATCAGCAGATATTTGAGGCTAGTTGTGCTTGTCTGGTTGGTTTGAGGAAAATATCCCGACAGTTAGCAAACGTCATCTCTGACCTAAGTTGAGTTTATGATTTGAATAATTAATGCCACCACCACCACCACAGCTACTGAATTTTTCTCTTTTCATTTGTAATCAGCGCTCACTGCCGTGCGGAGTGAGTGATGGAGTGAGTGGTACGGAGGTTGCCAGCAAATGAAGCAAAATGAAACTTTTCGCCTTTTAATGTTTGTGCCCAGTTGTCAGTGAATAGTAAAAGTTTCAATGTTTAGCTTAAAAATTAGTTTCAAATTTAAGGTCATAAGGCGGATCTCCTTCTGATGGGAAGCCATTACCAATGTCACGATCAAAGATAGTGCAAAGGATAGTGAAGCCTCGTGGTGAGCGAACGGCAGGCATTAGTGGTGCTTTTGCCTTACCCACATCAAAGGGGATTTAGGCTGTTCTACATTCTTTTTCATTGACATTTATACTAAGAGAAGAAACACTGAAAGCCGGTACTGCTCACAGTGTGAGTGATTGAGCAGATAGTGACAGTGCAACTGGAAACTGAAACTGCTCTGCGAGAACTGCCACTGTAATCGTTTCTGGTGTGCTCCACTGAACGCCTCTAATTGAGGCTCTTGATTGTTTTAAAAACTGGGCCAGTTTATGAATGTCGTGCAGCCACAGTTGATGCATCGATTTGCGCCCCTTTCATTGATTTCACTCTTTTCACACAGTCTGGAGCACGGTGACTTTAAATTTGTGCCTGCTAGTTCCTCTTGTCAAGCGGTGTGTACTGTGAAAAGTGAGTGAGCCTAGGCGGGCAGGAACTGCAGGCGACAGACTCCAAGAACACAACCCCAGCGAGTGATTGGTGGCGTCGACCTGACGGGACATGATGATAAATGCCACCATAACTCACTCGCACCCTGAACACACTACTGTTTAGGTAGTGTAGTTGTAGTTGTAGACCTGGTGGGGTGCAAACTAGCGTTCACTTGGAGTCACTGACTGAGTCAGTGACTGACTCTTTCTTTTTCTTGTTGTTTTCTACCAGTTGTTGTTGTTGTAAATTGAAAAAAGATAGAAATTGTGTTGCTCATTAGAGAGGAAAAATTGGTGTCAATGAAAGAGTGAGTGAGTTAGAGACAGAAAGAAAGACGAGGAAGTAAGGAAGACACATAGATAAAGGCCAAGACAAAATTTGTGAGCTTTGAGCGGTACACGGAGAGGGACGAAAAGAGACAGAAGACTGAGGAAATAAAAGATAACTGAACGTTTAAATGTGAGCGTCCGTGAACGGGCAAATTGAAAGAGGGGCAATGAATGAATGAATGAAACGAAATGAATGAAAAGGAAGTAGCAGTGGCAGCAGCAGCACCAAAGATCGATCGATTGCTATAAACTGCACTCGGCCAAAACGAACACTACGGTTCTCTCTGTACGGCAGGCAAGAAAACAGTAGTAGACGAGGAATTCGGCAGTGGGAGGGTGGGAAGCAATGTGTGAGGCAATAATTTTAATTTTCTCTCTTCCTTTCACAGTGGTTGAATCAAATTTAATTCGTGCAAATCAAACCAATTAGTTTATTAATTCCCCCTTCTTCTTTCTTCTGCTTGTCTCCTCAATGGCGAAGAATCTGCTTCGCTCGTCTGTGTTCGCTCAAGTGTGTCAGTTGTTCGTGAGATGTGTCTGTGTGTGTGCAAGTGTGTTTGTGCGCACAGTGGTGCAGAATGAGCATTTCCCATTTGGTTTTAATTTCCAGTGAATGGATGTTCTCCTTCTACACTGCTGCACTGATTACCCTGCTGCACTCACTGTACTGTTGTTGAACTTTTTAGACTGTTTACTCAGAGCAAAAGCTCAATATTTTAAAATATTCTAATAAAAAATTGCTTTTTTTTTATTGTTTCAGAACGCTAAACCGCAACGGTCAACCGGTGTTTACCAGCTTTGCTCGCCCACTTCCACCGTTTCTTCACTTCTCTCCTTCTCCACTGTTCGATAATGCTGCCCACATCATCCTCATCCTCGTCTTTCGGCCAACTGTAGCACTGCTGGGCAGCAGCATTTTAAAGGCCGCCGAGTTGTAATATGTTGCCGTCTTGGGCATCACATCGCTTCTCACACAAAGTCGGTGGTCTTCAGCACCACAACTCTAACTATTCAGTCCTTCTGCAGCTTTGGATTCGCCTACTCGACGGTGTCTTTGGCTCGAGAATGGCGCACTTTCACAGTTCAATGCAAAAAAGCCAAGTGCCAGCGCCGCTAGCAGCGCCTTCGTGCGGCAGTAGTTGCAGCAGTCAAGTCCTCGTTCAGCCGACGAGGCGCCTCCCTCCACAATGTGATCACATCAAAAGCAGCAGCACACTTTCATTGTCTGCCTGTGCCAACTCCCGCCACCACAACCACCACCTTCCTAGTTCTTCTCAACAGAAGTTCACCACAAGGCTACTGCAGCTGGTGTTTATTTTGTGCAGGACGTTCTCCAGCAAATCCAGTTACCTCTTTCTTATACTACTTCTCCTTTTGCTCAGTCCTCCTCGGTGTCAGTGTCGGACACATCAGGTCACCTCTCAGCAACAGCACACAACACTGCCACTCTCACCTCAGCAACACCACTACCACAAAACAGCTCATCACCACCAGCATCATTCTCACCACCACCACATCCCTTCTCACCATTCAGTAGACTCATCACTTCTACGTTCTCAAAGCTATAGTGTTGCTGATGATAATGAGAATCACCAGCACCTCCTTCCCGAGTCCATCCATCACCACTCCTCCTACCACCACCACCACCACCCTCACCCTCACCAACTCTACAGTACAACAATCGCCCCAGTGTCTGAACAGTCCGCCCTTCTTGAGTCTGCCCTTCTTCAGCAGCACCAAAACTACCTCGACCAGACTCTAGCTCTAAACCAGGACAGGTCACCATCTCCTTCGAGTCAGCATCTGCCAGCATCCTCCTTCCTCTACCACGAGGTTCTGCTGCCTCGGAGGCCCGCCGAACTGGCGCAGACCAAGTGCATCGACCGCTGCTCCTGCAAGTGGCGCTCCGGGAAGATGTGGGTGGAGTGTCAGAAGGCGGAGCTGCAGCACGTGCCCCGCGGCCTGGACTCGGGCACGCAGGTGCTCGTCCTCTCTGGCAATCCACTCGGTGAGCTGGAGGCACGTGCCTTTGAGCGCGTTGAGCTGCGCAATCTGCAGCGGCTGCACCTGGTCAGCTGTCGCCTGCACGACATCAACGTGGACGCCTTCCAGCAGCTGTCCAACCTCGTCGAGCTTGATCTGGCGGAGAATGAACTCACCACACTGCCTACGCCTGCCCTCCTCCACACGCCCATTCTGAGGAAGCTCAGCCTGGCGAAGAACAGAATTCGCGCCCTGAAGAATGAGCCCTTCTCGCAGCTGAAGTACCTCCAGGCGATAGACCTCTCCGGCAACGGCATCGAGCTCATTGATCCAAATGCGTTCTACGGAGTGCGCGACCTCAAGCACCTCTATCTGCACGAAAATAATCTAAAGTAGGTGGCCTTTTTCTCTTTCCTCCCCTTTTTGCGCAGTCATATACACTTTTACTAATTGAGTAGCACTCATTTTGAGGTTAATTCATTCATTTGAATGTATAATGAGGAAAAGGGAAACTCCACTTTAATCTCACCAAACTGATTCTGAACTCGGTGCAAGTGCAGGAGTGCACTGCTACTGCACTTGCTTGCTAGATTATCATTTTCAAAGGACAACTTTCAAAAAGTGGAAAACTGAGCCCCAGTTTGCAAGACAACTGCAACAGCAGTGGCAGTACAGTTGGCACAGTAAAGTTTGTCTAAATTGAAAGTAAATGAATTCCACTGAGGCGCGGTTTTACTTTGTACTCATTGGCAACTTTTAATGGAATTTAAACTATTTTGCCTGCTTCCACCAGCACGATGTCTCAATCAGCTCAATTGAATGAATGGCCTGCCTCACTATGACTTGCTGTGTGTGTGTTTTTACTGTATGTTAGTTACCTTTGTCAAGTCAGTCCGGCAATCTTTGTCGGTGACTGTAGTCTCGGTCTCTGTCTCACTGTACTCAGTTTGTCTGTCGCCAACTGGCCACGGCCGTTTATGGCCTGTTTCACTTCTGATTTTTTCTCTGCTCCATTCTGCGTATCAGCCTTTCAAAACTAGGCAAAACAAGTGAAACACAGCAAAGAATGTTTGCGTCCAGACGAAATGTGTGTGCCGCTCTCGGGTGCTGCTGCACTGAACAGTGCTTCCTTTTTATTTACTCTGACCATGTTGTGTCCACCGTCTGTCAGTGTGAATCATCGAATAGTTGCAACTGCTGTGACCATATGTCTCTCTTTGGTGCCTGGCATGCCTTTACTCCCTTCCACCAGCCGTTGGCCCAAACACACACATACTTGCAAAGCATACTTGGAAACACCGACACATTTGGCCACATTGATCGGTTGCTGGCTGTGCGTGGATGGTACTGTTTTGAAAGTTGTTTCAATTGCAAACTACGGCCATTATCATCATTGCAACATTAGCCACATTTGTCGGTCTACAAGTGTGCCACACACACACACACAGTTCGGAGTACCATCGGAGCACAGCAGCAGCAGCACCCAGCACACCCATCAATACAGTCGTTTACTTTTTGTTTTTCTTCTTCCCTTTTTGACGACCGCTGTCCAGAGCAAAGACAGAACAGCAGCGGCAGCACAGTGCTGAACTTATTGCATCAATGTGCCTCGGTGTTCGAGAAATGGATTCTTTTTTTCCAGCCCACAGCCTACATCTAGGGTAAAATACATTTTCATTTTTAGGCCATTTCAATAATTATACTTTACTACACTGGGTAGAAAACTAGACAAAACTTTTTTCTTTTTACTTTATTTTGTTTTTCGACTTTTTGATTTGAAAACCAGTACAATTTTAAAAAATTAAAAACAGCAGAACAAGATTGAACAAAATGATTTAAAGTGCGTGCCATCAAATTGCTTCAGTCTCTCTTTCTTAGTTGAACATTGTTTTCATGTTTGAGCTAACGATTGCCGTTGTTGTTTTGTCTTAGATTGTGCTGCTTGGACGATTTTACTGCTGTTTTTCAATTTGCTCCAAGCTAAAAAAGACAATCATTACAACTCAAAAAGCAGAAACAAATTGTCCCTATCTCCACATTCTCATCTATCATTGTTAGTTTGGAATTTTATGCATTAACTCTTTTTGAATGTTGTAAGGCTGATTTTTGTTTTAAATAAAACAAAAATCAAAAGCACATTGACATTGTTGATGATTGTTGTTTTCATGTAAAACAAATGAATCTGCATAAACCAAGTTTTTTTTGTTTTCACAAAACTCAAAGTATGTTTATTTTTGCCATACACAGTTTGGAGAATGTACTATTATTATATTATCGCCGAATATATTATTTTATTGTCCATAAACTCACTTACTTTTCTTAAGTTCACTTGAGACTTTTCTCCCCCTGCGCACATTGTCCAGTGGTGGTAATCTTACTACTTTAGCCTGAGGCATGTCTTGTTGGCTTTGTTAAGAAAAAGAAATGCTTATTTTCAATGACCATTTTTTTCTTTAATTGTAGCATATTGAATTTTAGTGGGTGCATTTAGATTTTTTGAGCATTTGTAGCCATATTGAATTATTATTATTTGCATGTGAGTGTGTGCAACCGCACACTGTGGCTTACTTGCTGCTGAACGGGTCGCTGGGGAGATGGGATTCCTTTGCTGCTAGCAGTCATTGTGTGAGCATGCTTTGCTGCACAAGTCCAAACTCCAGTCTGCCAGTGCTTTGGTTTTCTTGCGAAATAGAATCATTTGGTCGGCAAATATAACGATTAAAGTGGATAGACAAAGTTTCCTGGAAGGCACCCAGTTGTCCATTATTGGCACCAGAACCATCCGCATCAGCCGTGTTTATCAGCATCGCAATGTGTCTCCTCAGTTCTTTTTGGAAAGTAGTAAATTGACTTTGACTACGGAACAGCAGCTGATTTGGATTTGCTCTGTGCGTCCAAGTGATAGTCCAAGTATGAACACTGTAATGGCAATTTACAAGTGACCATTTGCTTTCCACTTAGTATGAGGTCCAGTGAAGAGGAGAAGAGAGAGAGGTCTGAGGCGAGGACAAATGCAGTGGGACAATAGGACCAGAGGAGAGAAGAATGGGAGCTGGGCAATTTGTCCCCCTCGTTGGTGCCGTGTGAAGAGAGAATGAAACACTTGTGTTTTATTGCGAGCCATAAAGCCATCCACCACTTGGCCACTTTAATTATGATCCTCTCCGCACGATCTAATTTGCAGTCCATTTCGAGGTCGAGCCAGTGCACTGACTGTTTGTTTGCTCTTTGCTCTTTCTTCCATCACCGCCAATTCAATGGCAGCCCCAATGCGGGCCACTGCTTCTGCCTGAGTGCATCCTCATGCTCACAGAGCAGGAACAAGGCAGAGAACCCAATTACTGGCTAAATTGCCGCTATCATTTCTTCTAAGAAGCCACTTTAAAGTTATTGTTTGTCGCCCGAGAATTGTGCACACATACACAATTTGACAACGACTATTAGACTTTTTTTTAAAAAAAAGTTGGCAGCAGGCAAACGCAAGTTTTGTCAGAATGATTTCGTGTCTGATTAATTAACGATGAGGTAATGCTTTGTTTTCTCGATTAAAAGCATTATGTGCAAGTAAACTTTTTTATTTACCTGTAAACTTTATTTTAGATAAAAACTAAAAGTCGTATATTTTTATAAGTTGTGTAAAAACTTTAATTTTGTTTGATTGGTTGTTCAAGAAAAAAATTTAATTGATTTAATTGCAACTTTGTAAAAAAATATTGTATAAATTCAATTGCTTAAATGACTCTCTTTTTGTTTTGTATCTTCAACTCAAAAATTCCTTTAGTTGTCTGTATGCCGCCTTATCACGATCTTCTGCCATAGCATATGATCATGTCATTTGTCTTTGCAATACAAATACTATCAGACTTCATTTTGAAAGCGCGCAATTGACTGTGATTAGCTATTGGCTGCCACTGCCTCAGTACCACATAGTGCTCACTGTGAAGTTGTACGGTAAATGAACTTTCTGCCAGTGATATATGCACCCATACCTGTCTGAGTGGAAGTAACAGATTGAGTCAATATAATTGCTGCCTGCCATTGTCCCAATGCTAGTGTTTCCTTTTTTGTTTTAACACTCCTGTAGACATACATGTGCAGGACGTTGTGTGTGTCATCGTTCGGCCCTCCTATCTCCTCGACCCACTACTAATAATACCCGACCAGTCGGTGGATCGATTGGGTACGATGGCAGTGGAAAGAGAAAAGAGAGGGAAATGAGAGGGGGACTGCAGTGGCCTGTTTGTGCAGACCGACTGCCGTTTGTCTTCACCGTCCTTTGTGCCTCGTTTCATCGGCTGCACACACTGTCGCCTGTCACACCGTTGCAGGCACTTTGTTTTCCTTTCTTTCAGTTCCTCTGCAGTGTCTCAGTGTATCGGTGTTTATTTGCCCTGTCCGCCGTACTGCAATCTGTCATGTGTGTGTGTGTGTGTGTGCCTGGCCTGCTCGAATTAATTTCGATTTCAGTATTTGCGCCATCCTTTTTCCATATTTGTCCCTACTCCCTCCCCCCTCCTTTCCATCCCTTAAATGTCGTACATGTAACTTTATGGTTTTCTCTCGCAATGCTCTCTTTGCGCCGGTGCTGCTGCTGCTGAGTCTAGCTAATCGAATAACTGTCAAAAGTGTCGCATAGTGTCTGGTCAGAGCCATCAACTGCGTCCTGTGTGTGTGTGTGCCAAACACATACATTTTGCACATCGAAGCCGTCGCCAATGATCTATGTGAATTGCCCTTAAGTAATTTATCGGTGCATACTTTGCTGGTGCTGGTGTCTCTGCTGGCATATGGCCATCAGAGAACATGCTTCTCTCAATGAATGTCCTGAAAAGGAAAGAAAAGTAATAGTGAGGCACGGAGACGTTTTCTGGAAATATATTACTTATCAGCTTTGTTATTTTTACTACCAGAGAAAAAGGGACTGAAAGACATGGCGTATATTAAGAGTTGCCTAGACCAGCAAAACACACTGCCAAGAGAAGCTTAACAGTGATAATTAAAAAAGTGACGTTCTCGCTGACAGTGTCTGTTTCTGGGGCGCCCTTTCACTAAAAGCGATCCAATGAACGCCATTGGGCAGACGGGCAAATAAATCACACACACTGCACAATCAAGGTTTACCAGTGGCCACTTTTTCATATTTTTTTGCAAAAAACTTTCTTTTGCTGCAACAATAGAAGTTTACGAGTAATAGATAAGCTGATATATATAAATATTTTGCGGTATTCTCTGATTATTATCGGGCATTTTTTGTTTGAATATTTATTTACTCTTATGCAAATTTATTTCTAAATTGGCTTCATGACATATCCTGCTGATGTCCTCATCGATTGAAGTGCTCAAGTTTTCTCTGCATCATCATCAGTTTGATCTGGTCTTAGTCATTAGGTTTAACACTCCATTGGTCGTAGCGTCTTCCACCTAATGACATGTTCACTGGCCTCTTTTTCTCTCTTATCTTAGGCTACTGTTGTAGTGGGTGCTTCATTTTGTATTGTTTATATCGACTTGGCAAATATTCCCAAAGAATTTATTATTGTCACTGTCTGCTTTTGATTGCAGTTATTTTTTCTGGTTTTTTCTAGTTAGTTTTTCTCTCTATGTTTTGTAACACCGCCATCAAAACTACCATTATTCAGCCCAGCACGATGTTTTCGGAAAAGTTATGAATATTTATAGAAATTTACAATCTTTAAATGATTAAAGGCAATGCAAAGTTATACTGTTAGAGCTTCAAATGACTGAATATATGGTTTCACTATCATTGGCTATGCATTTTGATTTTGTTTCTTGTTTTTATAACTCCCGTTTTTCTACCCGTTTCTTTTCAGAATTGCAATTTTTCGAGTTATAATTTTGTGGCACATATGCATTTACATTTTACGAGCTTAATCGCCCAAATAAATGTATTGATGTCACTCATCAAATGACCAATTTTTTTGTTGATGAAATTGTTCATGCAGTTTTTAAGAAATTTCATCAAAGTTTTTCACCAGTTTCATTAATTTAAAAAGTTGAAAAAGATAATTTTATACACATTTTAAAAAAAATAAAGCAGAAAACAGGGCCAGACATTATCTCAATTATTTACTTGTTTTACTTTGTTTGTTATGTAAACCATTTCCTCATTAATCTCCCTTTTACTGTTATTCAGGTATATTCTGCTTAACAAATAATACTGTAACACTTTTTTGTTTTCACGGTAAAACTGCAAATGCGCGCATTGCATGCAGGCCTCCGATTTGTCTGCTTGCACTGGTGTACACTTACTGGTGTTAATTAATGTTTGTTTAGTGGCTAGAGGAGATAGAGTCAGTTTGGCTTTTTGCCTTTTCCTTGTCTGGCATTGTACTGCCCTTGACAAATGTTGTGCAACTTTCAGTGTACTCTCAAAATTGCTCCCGAATGCAAATAAGAGCGTCAATTCTGCAGTATTTGCTGTATTTCAACAGTCCAATTGACCGATTGATAGGTTTGACTTGTTTGTCCAGTTTTAACCACAAATGCAGATATTTGTTGAAACGGCAAAAAAAGGTTACAAAAGAGTGAAGACTGTTGAAATAAAGTTTTTTTATTTTTGTTAGCGATTGCGTCATGTCGGCCTTAAGGTGAGAATGAGCCCAATTTAGCGCCCCTAGCGGCGTAATGTATTTCCTA
>JAALOO010000321.1_pt1 | contig 44335 bp, 31 predicted proteins | sample 7257641 | NCBI WGS metagenome assembly JAALOO01 (sample SAMN14085613, study PRJNA598686) | mite metagenome | biome: ENVO:01001000; feature: ENVO:01001002; material: ENVO:01001226; isolation source: single female mite from University of Michigan culture on fish food culture... ...
GAGAGAGAGAGAGAGAGAGAGAGAGAGAGAGAGAGAGAGAGAGAGAGAGGGCAATACCAATGTCTGCAATAATAATCAATTGCTAGGCGACATTCCTGGCATCCATTCCTCTCTAGAGTTCTGTGCTTTTGAAAGAGCTCTAGAGCTTCTCCATTTCTCCGATCCATCCTCTTTTTTCGTCATTCACTTCTTCCACTTCTTCTTCTTCTTCTTCCTTCTCTCTTCAGTCAATATGTATGGTAATTTGCTTTCTGAAGCGATTATTATTATTGCTGCCGCTGCTGCTGTCGTTTTGAGCTGGTTTTTCTGTCGCTAAAGCAGCAGCAGCAGCCGACGCATCCTTTCACTCTTTAGTGTTGATAAAGATCACAGAGCATTTTTTATATTAAACGCTGAATGGCAGAGAAGAAAAAGAAGAAGAGGAGGAGGAGGAGGAGGAGAATTGGAATAGCGGCAGAAGTTGAAAAAGAAAAGAGATAAAAGAGAGAAAGAGAGCTAGAGCAAATTCCTGGAGACCAGGAGACACACAAAGAATGGAATGATATGGGGCCTGCTGAACACAGTCACACAGCAACTGCTTTGGAGTGATGGAGTGAGCTCACTATCAACTGCTGCTGCTGCTGCTGCTGCTGTTGATGCGGATGCAGCCATGGCATCATCATTTTTCTCTCTAAGCCTTTTTCTCTATTCTCTTCCTGGTCGCTGCTGCTGCTGTTGCTGCCAATTCTGAATTTTTTCTTGCTCAGAAAACCTTTCTTTCTCATTGCGCTGAAAATGCCGATTTGAGAGAATGTTGGCACTGGCTAGTGCTCACAGTGCTCTAGCAAGCACTGGTTTTACTGTGAGATCAAGCAAGTTCCAGCAAGTTTTTTTTCTTTCCCACTAATAATAACAATAAGTGTACGGTTGCTAATGATATGCGAGTAAGAGCTAGAGCTTCTGCTGCCGCTCATGTTAGGGTGCCAATGCAATTTAGCGCTTAAAATTGAAATTAAAGACCGTATGGATGCTGATGATGGCTGCTGATGCTGGTTCTCTTGCCGCTGAGGGTTTCCCCCTTTTTTGCCCGTTTTATTATTATTTTTATATCGCCTCGCAAAGGTCTCCTCTCGCCTTCCTCTTTCCTCTTGTAATTTATTATCGCCATTATTATTATTATGGTTAACAGCAGAGACGATGCTGCTGCACTTCAACAGCTCTACAAAAGAAGGAAGGATATTTTACTTTTCAATTGCACTGCTGCTCCTATTTATTTCAACACTGCCGCCGCTGCCGTTGCCGATGCTGATGCTGTTTAGCAGCTTGTTCGACATCGATTCGCTTTGTGGATGCTTCCGAGCTTCCTAGCTTAGCCTTTCCCCCCCCTTTGAGCTTCTCTATTTTTTATCTGCTACTTTTGTGCTCTCTGTGTGTGTGTTGCACCATAGAGATTCAAATTTAAAAATGTTATTAGCCATAAATTACCAATAAAACTTTGCGTTCAGAAAAAGAGAGAAAGTGAGAACGTATTGACAACAAACAAACGGCCCGACAATTACTGCAAAAAAAATTTTGTGCACCAAGAAAAGATCACGATCATTGACAATGAGAGTAAACGAGAAGTACAACAACTGAAACAGCAAAAATGATTGCATTTAGATTATGATAGAGAATTGATGCTGATTTTGTTTGCTGCTCAGACTACTTTATTCCTTTTATTTTCTACTTTAGGGTGATAATGTAAAATCTATCGACGGCGGCCATCTTTTTGTGCCATTTTATTTTACAACTGAACAATGTTATTAACTATCGATGCCTTTTAAAAGCGTATATTTGTGTGGTGGACTAGGGGGAAAACAGTCAGCAAAACTCATGCAAATCATGCTGACATTTAAACGGAAATTGACGCCGATAAATCATCAATGTCAGCAGAGGCGGCGGCGGTGGCGAGTGAGCAGAATAACCAGAAAAAATGAGTGTCACAACTCAAATTTTGCTCCAATAATAATAACAGCAATGTTATTACACTTTCATTGTCAGAAAAATTTTTTCATTGTTATTGCTGTCAATTGGCAGTGCAAAAATAACAACAGAAACGGAATAAACGGAAAACGAGAATCAATTTTTCCCTCTTTTATTCCCTTCAGTTCTCTCTGTGCATGCATATCGTCTTTGGCAGCGGCAGCGGCGGCCGATGCTGATCAGATCACGTCTCAAATTAATCCATTAATGGTCGAGAAAGGCCGGCAAAGAGAGAGAGGATCTTGGAATCCTCCTGAATCCTCAAGAGCTGCCAGCATCACTGATAGCATCACCAAAACAACAACAACAGCTGCAGAACACTCAAGAAAAAAGGAAAGGAAAGCCTGCAGCAGCAGCAGCAGCCAAACACGACAGTTCCAAAAGATTTTGCCAGATAAGAAGGCTGAAATGCACTGCAGAGCTGGCTGGAAAAAAAGAGTAGAAAATTGGCTTTGCATCCAATCGGATTCAGTGGGTTGTTTGTCTGACTGCTTGTCGTTCTCTCTTTCTTGCAAAGAAAAGCAGCAAAGTGGTCTCAATCGAGCAAAGACGCAGGAAGGATTACAAGCACAAGCACACTTGAAATGGAATAGCAGCTGCATTTGCAATTGGCATCTGCTGCTGCTGCTGTTGCTGCCGCTGCTTCCTATTTTTTTCCCTGTCACAAACGCGACTGACATTAACAAGAGAGAACGAGAAAAGGAGAAAACGACTACGCAAAACATATTCTTCCCCCCTCCAACAACAGGCAAAAGATTAATTCCAAAAGATTAGAACCTAGCTAGTTCTCGTCTCTTCTGTCAAAACGGGGAAAAAATAGAAAAAAGGAAGAGTTGCACACTTACAAGTTCCGTCCGTGCGTGCCGACACCACCTGACTGGGGTCGCCCTTTCCGGCGGAGTTGAAACCGACCAGGTAGTACTGGTAGCGGGTGCCGCAGCGCAGCGCTTCGTGCATAAAGGACGTGCCATCGGGCAGGCGAAGCTCTTCCCAGTCGCCCGATTCTCGCTTAAAGTGCAGAATGTAGCCGGTCACTATCTGGTCGGCCGGCGTCGCCCAGCTCAGTCGCACGTAGCTGAAGGTCACCTCGGAGACCTGCAGAGATGGCGCCGAGGGTGGATCTAAATTGAGTGAATAAAAGAGGTTATCAAAATGACAACTGTTACTAATTTTGTTTAGACTTACCGAATTCTAGAGTTTTCACGTAGACCGGCTCCGACGTCGGCCCGGCGCCCTTGGAGTTGAACGCCTGGACGATAATCTCGTACTGTGAAGCTCGCTTCAGGTCGGTGACGGTGCACTCCTCGGCAGAGGAGGAAGAAGAGGAGTCACCTTTTCCACCACCACCACTGCCACTTTTCACTTCTATAGTCTTAAAGATGTAATTGTTGTTGTTGGCAACGTCCACTTGAGCAGAGGATGAGGATGAAGATGAGGAAGATGAGGATAAAGAGGAGGCATCTTGAGATGCCGATGATGAAGACGATGAGGATGAAGATGAAGGCTGTGACTGGACCACCCTGTATCCGATGTAGTACCCACGAATCAGGCCGTACTGTAGCTCCCTGCGAGGTGGCTTCCAGTTGACCTTTGGGTTTTTTGGTTTGAAAAAAAAACAAAAAACACCGTTTAGAATTAAAAGCTGAAATCCCCTCTTTGCACTAGTGCTGAAAAGTGGAGGTCTAAAGTACTAATTCGCCGCTTTCAGCTGTCAGCACCAAACACTGCATGAACAGCAGCAGCAGCAGCTGAAACTATTAATCAAGCTTAAACTTTTAAGTCCCCCTACAACACACACACTTTTAAACTGCACCTCACAGCTTAAAAATGTTAAGGAAGTAAACGGTTCAACGTTTAATAATAGGCTAAAATCTTTTATCCAAAATAACAATCACTCATTTAAGCACTCACCTTGACTGAGGTCGAGCTAAGTGGCATCGTCTTGATGTGCAGCGGCGGTCCGCCGGGCGTCTCCTCGGCGGTCAGCACACTGACCACGTCACTCGGCTCACTTCGACCGAGGCTGTTCACCGCAAAGAGGCGCACCTGGTAGGCGGTGGTCGGCTGCAGGCCGCCAATGCTCACCGAGCTCTCCGAGGCCAGCACGCTGATGTTCGTAAAGTGGGCCGACCATTTCTCTGTAAAGAAAAAAAAGGAAAAAATGTAAGTTTTTTTTTCAAATATTAAAAAAGCAAATGAGCAGTAAACACAAAAAATAACAGCAACATTGAAGATGATGATGATCATGAGTACATTGACTGGTGCTGAGGAAAAAGAAGAGATTTTGATTTATATGTCGTTTTCTGACGGCTTAAGATATAAAAACACCAAAATAAAAAATCTAACGAGCTTCAAAATTGGTAGATGAAGCAGAAGCAGTAAGTAGAAAAACAAAAATTGACAACAGCAAAAAAATATTTGGAACTTTGCAGTGAAATGGCCTCTCTCTCTTTGCCAAAGAATGGAAATTACCAGCAGGCCAGCAAATGCGATGATTAATTGAGGAGCACTAGTTAGGCTTTTGCTGCTTCTCTGTCTGTCTGTCTGTCTGTCTGTCTGTGTTGGTTTGTAGATGTAGTCTAGATTGGAAACTACTTTTTCGGTTTGCTTTTTCGGTTATCATCAGAGGAGGAAGGAGCCTCCAGTGCTCGATCAGCGGCAGTGGGCAATAAATAAAGTGGAGAAAACCAGGCTAAAGCCACCGCGACCGCCGCCGCCGCCGCCACCGCCTTGATCGCATCGCAATTATGACAGCTCTTTCTTTTCTCAATGAATGAAATAAAACAAAAATCGAAAAAAGAAGATTCAAGCAACGGCGGATGAGTGGCCGAAGATAAGACTGAAGAGTTGATCGCCTGCCTTCGATCGTCTGCCGATTTTTCTCTCTTTGTCTACTTTTTTTATTGTGTTTCTTCGGCTCTTTCAAACAAAAATAGAAAGTGATTTAGTGCTTCTCAGTTCTTCTCTCTCTCTCTCTCTATGAGTAGCGACAAAAAGTGTTTTCATTTTTTCTTCTTCAGTTCACTAAATACAATGAAATTTCCTTTACGAAAGAAAGGAAATTTCATTTTCAAGTTAGTGTTTAATAAAAAAAAGTGAAAAAACTGCTGTTGCTGCTTTAAAATGTACACAAAAGGGGAAAAACTGTTCTTCGATCTTGGAGCTTTGCAGTCGTAAACTCAATTTCCACCGCCTGCATTCTGAAGAGAAAACCTGAAAGCCGATTTTCTCGTATTTTTATCGTTTTCTTTCTCTCTAATTTTGCCCTCCATTTCAACTTTTAATTAATTTAGTAAAGCCAAACGGCAACTGCTCTCTCTCTCTCTTCACTGCACTAATCGAATCGAGAAACGACAAAAAAACAGAGTAACGACAATTGACAATTGACTTTCTTTTTCCTCCTCCACAAAATGACCATTTTTTATTTTTTTATTTTATCTACCTCTAACTTTGTTGTTGCCGATGCTAAAGCCCCGTTCAAAGGTGGTACTTTTTCTCAAACTGTGCTAGTTTTACTTTGTTAGATGCTAGACACAAAAAAATATAAAAGGAAAATAAAAACAACAACAGCAGCTGGAATTTAACCTTTTGAGAAAGAAGGCACTTTGATACACACTTTGAGGCGGCAGTAGATTAGCACTAAATTTGCCACCGGGCTCAATTCCCTCTGTTTCTTTCCTTCTCTTTCTCTGAAGTGTCAACCGATCATAGTCGGTTGAATAGCAGGCAGCAACAGCAGCAATTGGAGCACACATGTCAATAGAAAAAACTGAAGGAAACTGCAGGCAGAAATAGCTCAGCTTGCACACACGGTTTATTCCGCCCAAGTGGAGATTGCAATTTTCTCTGCTCAGAACTAAAAGAGACCAGAGAGTACTTCTCACCAGAGATGAAAAAAAGTGAGAAGTAAGGCACTTGGCGGTTTGATTGCACTTTCTTTCCTTCTCGCTTTGGTCAGTCAGTCAGTCAGTTTCACTGGAAACGGAAAGTAATTTCTAGCAGCTAAAGAAGAAGAAGAAGAAGAAGAGGAAAAATAATAATGTGGTGGCACAGTGTGCACAATGTCCATTGTTAACAATGCAAAGCTAAATTAAAGTCATCACATCGCTTCGATTAGAAACGCGAGACGGCAGAGTGAGTGTTTGTGTGTTATTGCTGCTGCTGCTAAGGAGGACGTGAGGGGGCTAACTAAGTTAGTCAAGTCAATCGTGAGGATTGTCGTTGCCTTTCTCCCCCCCCCCCCCTGAAGTTGTTGATGTCAACCGCAAAAGTTGACTTTTCAGAAGCAAAAAGTCAATTGACAATCAACAATGAAAGTGCAAACTGAAACGCGCCAGGGCGTTAATTTGATTGAAGTGTGCCCCTCCTTCCCCCTCTAAAGTTTTCGTTTAGTGTAAGTCTTCTACCATTCACTTCTGTGGGCTTCTTCTTTAATTTCAAAACGTTTGATAATTGAGAATGCCTCCTCTCTCTCTCTTTCTCATCATCTGTGGTGGTGTGTTCTTTTCATTTCTTAAACTTTAGAGACGGTCCTCAAAAGTCCCGTTTTAATAATATGGCGGGGCCGACTGCAAAACTTTGTATGTGACTAAACTGTCAATCGGTCAGTCGGCAGATAATTGCCTTTTGAAATGGTGGTGTTTTTCTTTCTCCTCAAAACTCAAACTTAAACTCAACTAAAGCAGATGTTCACTAGACTAGCTAGTGGTAGTTAACTACGTGGAGAGATGATAAAAATTAACTCTCACGTAGACTACTACTTCTTTTTCTTTTGGGTGATCTCCACTTCACTGAAGATGACATTCCAGAAGTGGATTTGAGAGTGTAAGTGGATAGTGTAATGAGATAAAGGAGGAAAAGTGATAATAATCAAGAGATGAAAATAACTAAAACTGAACACTGACCATTTTCCAGTTTATGCTGTAGGACGTAGTGCGTCAGAGGACTGTTGCCACTGTACGGCTGTGACCAAACGAGCCGCACTGAACGGCCGTCTCTTTCCGCCACTTTGATATCAGTCGGGGCGTCTGGCGGTTCTGGGGAAAAAATTGTAAATTCAAAGTTTTAGTCTTAAATTTAAAGTTACTAAACTTCTGTTATTACCTTGCACAATCAACTGCACATTGGTGTCATCTCGGCCGTAGCTGTTCGAGGTGAGACAGGTGTAGAGGCCGCCGTCTCGCCGGTCCGAGTTTCGAATGATCAACTCCGACTTGATGCCCTCATTGAGGATGGTCTCAATCAGGTCGTAGCGGTTGTCCTCGTTCACCAGAAAGGGCGCCTTGTCCTTGAACCAGCTGATGGTGATTGGTCTGGAAAATGATAGGGTTGATAAGTGGTTTTGAGTTATCAAAAAAACCTTCTTTTACCACAACTTACTTATCACCAACTGCGCTGCACTTGATCCTTGCCTCCAGGCCGCGGTGCACCGTTTCAGTGCGGAATTTAGTTTCAAAGTGGGCGGCGACTGGTGATTATTAAAATAATAATAAAATTGTTAGTCATCAAATTTTTTTAAGTAGTGCTAATCAAATTATTCCCTTTTAATTGTGCACTATGCAAATAGTCGTTGTCGTAAGTTTCCCTGCAAATATTCAATTACACCAACACAAAATAGGGTGCACAGACACTAATCACGCTAGTCAAATTGCACCAGAGCACCAGCAGCAATAAATTGGCAACCCTAAATTGAGGGCTTTATTTCATTACTGCTCTAGCCAAAAAATGCCAGTCTAGTTTTCTCTTTTTCTGCTCAACTGTCATTTGGCTCAGTGGCATGTTAATTGGCATTTTCCCCCTCCCTCTCTTTTTGTTGGACAATAAATTAAAGAGCAAACGACTTACCCTGAATGGCGATCTTGATTACCTTGCTGATATGACCCACTGAGAGCAAAGAAGGAAAGAAAAAAAGGAGGAAAAATATTGCCAAATTAAAGAGATTTGTATCGTCGGCAATCTACTTCCTTTTTCTCTTTTCAATTACCTCCATTGGAAGCGGCGCACATGAAGAAGCCAGTGTCCATCTTGTTGGCGTTGTGAATCGCCAGCGAGCCATTTTCATACGGCCTAAAGTGACCATTGGAGTTGATGGGCTTAAAGTCAGAGGGAAGCTCTCGTTGCAGTCCTGTCGTAGTGGAGGAGGTCGTCGTAGAAGAGTTTGTTGATAAAGAAGAAGAAGAAGGTACAATTGGTGAAGGAGGTGGTGGTGGTGGTAGCGGGTAAAACCGACTGCTAGGCGCTAAAGAATACTTGGGCGTGGCAGTTCTAAACTCTAAAAAGCAAAGGGGAATGTCGTGCAAATGGAAAGCGGAGTTTTTTTAGGTAATCGTGCAAAGCTCTAGATGAATTCTAGGAAAAAGCACACAAACTAAAAACTTTAAAAAGTGAAGCTTACCGTCAGCACGTGACCAGGTGATGACCGGCGGCGGGTAGGCGTCGGCGTCGCAATCAATCACAGAGTTTCGCCCCTTCACCACGTTCGTGTCACCTGGCTCGATGCGCCACCGAGGAGGCACTAAAAAATGAAATTGAGGAAAAAAAGATAAACAAATTACGACTCGATTAGGGTGTGTGTGTGTGTGTGTGTGTCGAAATAGTAGCAAAAAACTGACGGTGTTTGTTTAGCTCTTTCAAATCCGGCGATTTTTTTTGCAGCATCAGAACTGTACATCAGCACTAGCTGAAGCCTTCACCACACTGTGCTGATTTTTTACAAGCAAAAGCATTATTGCTACCAGAACTACCACCACTACCACCGTCGCCGCTAATATCCGCCTAAATGTGCCTTAAATTGATATGTAAATATTTGTTCTGCAAAGTGAGCGTGTGAGTAAAGCGCACAATTTTTTTCCAGTTTTCTGCCATCCTTTCTCCCATCCTTTTCATCTTTTTCATTGCTTTTTAAAAAGCTGCTGCCGTAGAAAAACAGCACCACCACCAGCAGCAGCAGCATCGATTTGAGGCGTGTTAGCACAGTGTGTGCTGGGAAGACTCCGGCAGAAAAAAAACTAAAAAAGAATGATGAGCGATGCACGAAGCAGCACCAACAGCAGCTAGTTCGCCTGCTGCTATCTCTACTTTTGCTACAACACCAGCAGCAGCAGCCAAATCAATCAACTGCCGCTGATATGGCGTTCAATTTTTTTTCCTTCCTTGCTCGTTTGCTGATCGCTAAATAAATAGTCACAAAGAAGAGAGAGAGAGAGAGAGAGAGAGAGAGAGAGAGAGTGAGAGTACTTTCAGCGCGGGCAAATCAGCGGCGATTACAACGTTAGCAGCTCTAAACGGAAGTACAGAACTGTGCCTGAAAATGTTGTCGTCGGGCAAATGTGTGTGTGTGTAACACTGCTGCAGCAGAAAATGAGCACCGGCTGCTGCTGCTGACGCTACATTCATAGAGTGCAACGGTCAATTGACGATACTTTTCCCGCTAAAAGGGGGACTCTCATTCTTTCCCTCTCTCCTTTTTGGCGCTCATTATGCAATCAGCTAGAGACTGTGACTGACTGACTGAAAGGAAAGGAAGAAAGAAAGGGAAAGAGAGTTGCAAAAGTAGTGCACAAACGCTCGCTAGCGCGCGTGCACAAATAGAGCTGGCCATTAGAGGGGTAATTAGATTAGCCTCGCTTTTCTCTTCTCTCTTTTTCTGCTCCTGCTGATGCACATCGATAAAGTTGTGTGATGCACATTTCACAGGAGACATGAGTAGTGAGTAGTGGTGGTGGTGGTATTCATTTTCCGTCATAGACGTGGGAGGAAAAATTAGCAGGGAGGAAGAGGGAAAATGGGAAAGAGATGGAAGCACCGGCAGCCGACAATGACTGCTCCTGAATGAATGTGCAAATTAGCCCTTTGCTGCTGCTGCTGCTGCTGCTGCTGCTGCTGTACAATTTAGTGGCCTCATTTGCATACTTGCTGTCTTCTTGCTCTCGTCAAGTCCCGGTAAAGATGTTATGGCTACTAAACTAAACTGAACTGAAGAGAGAGAGAGAGAGACTGACTGGTCTCACTGGTAAAAGCAAAAATGGAAATGCAAGTCCACTGGCAAAAGTGCAAGCTGCAGCAAACTGTGTCTCGTGAGACCTAATCAAGATTTGATGTCGTACAAAGTATGCTTCGACTTTTCTCTGGTGAATGTAGGAGGAGGGGGTACAAATTCATCAAACTCTTTAGCTATTGCTGTTGTTGCTGATACGCTGCTGCACTAGAGAAAGAAAGAAAGAAAGAAAGAGGCAATCAATTTGCGCTAATTTGATTTGCCAAGTTTAAAACTTTTAGTGAGCAGCGAACAACAAGCAGCAAAAGCAGCTGATCAGGCAGCAACAAAAACAGCGGTGCTGTTGAGCACTGGTAATTGATACAGATTGAATTTTCAGTTCAATTCAATTCAGTTCAGTGATAAAAAGTTGTGCTCACAGCTCATTCAGCGTAATCAGCAAGTTTTGTTAGTGGAGCAAAAAACAAAATAAAATATTGAAAATTAAATCAACTGCTTACAAGCTTTAATCAAATACTTTTATAAATTGAAAATTTTTTAAAATTATTCCTTGTGTTCTAATGTAAACCGCACAATTCTCGCACCATAAATTGTCTCTTGTGTTTGACGAGTGGCACAATTAGTGAAACAAAAAATATTGAAAAAAATTCACTGCATTCAATGGTGTGAGACTGTCTGTCTGTCTGTGTTTAATTAACAATCAAGCCCTTTCTGGTGACACTCGTCACTCGTAGGCAACTCGCAAATTGCTCTCAACTTTTTTTTGCTCCTTTAGGGAAAACAGTTGTCGCCTGACAACTCAGTCAGTACCACCATAACCATCACATTTACCACTACTGTCGCTTGCAGCCCTATTAGAGTAATTAAAAACAAACTCTCTCTCTCTCTCTCTCTCTCTCTCTCTCTCTCTCTCTCACTTTAGTAAAGACAAAAGGCAAGTGAAGAAAAAAGCGTTCACATTCTGACATTCAATTCTTTCTTTTTCCTCCTTTATTCCAAAATACTGGGCAAATTAATTTTCCCTCCTTCTTTTGTTGTATTGCAGTTCAACTAACGGGTTTAATTAAATCTGTCTCCCTCCTTGTGCACTAAAAGTTAAGCAGTTTTGGCGCATTCAGAAGAAAAAAAGAAAACAAAAAAGAAAGATGTCAAACTTTGGTTGTTAATAAAAGTTGGGAAAAAAAGCTCAGTGATGCAGTTGACCTGAGCAGCCTTCTTTTACATTTTTTTTTCAATAAAATCAGTGCACCTGAACTGTTCTCTCTCAGTGTGCCCCTCCAGTCAAATCAATAAATCTCAATCCCGGTAGCGTGGCGTAATAAAAGTCACCGCTGAACTGTCACCAGAGCTGATTTTTCCCTCCCTTTCTCTTTCTTTTTTATTCTTTGACTTACCGTGAATGATCATGCTGGCGCTGTGACTGCTGCTCAGTCCGGGCAGGGCCGTGTTGGCCGCAACGCAGGTGTAATTGCCTGCAGGGAAGAAAAGAGAGAAAAGTGAAGAAAAATGACACGTTTAGATTTAGCTTGAATCGTGATGATTAACGATATTTTGCAAAGTTGTGCATTTTTTCTGTCTTTTTCCTATTTTTCTTACCTCGATGCTCCGGTTGAACACTCTCAAAGGCCAGGGTCACCGAATACTCGGTCACCTGTGTGTGTGAAAAGGAATGTCAAATAAACGGTAATGAATATTGATGTTAGAGTGGTGTAAGCAAAGGGGGTGGGAAGGCGTCATAATAAAAAAAATTCCATACGTGAATGATGTTCGTCTTGGCCAGCGTGCCCGCCGTCAGCTTTTTGCCGTCTTTGAACCACTCAATCTAAAAAGGGAGAAAACAGATTTTATTTTTAGAAAAAGGTAAACATTGATAAATAAAAATGTAAAACGGTTCTTGTCACCCTTCCTACCTTGATCGGCGGATCACCCTTGACGACGGTACAGAGGAGGTTGTACCGTTGAGACTGATGCAGCGACTTGGGAAACTTGAAGGGCTCAATAACGGGACGAACTGTAAAGAGAGAAAAAAAATTTGATTGTAAGTTAACAGTGAAACATGATTCCTCTCCTTTTTCTTCTCAATTCAATTTTAAAAGTTTTAAAACTTTAGCTGCATTTAAAATTTGTTGGCTCAAAATTAATGTTTGATGTAATGATTGCTGCCTGCCTGGCCTGCCTGCCACATCAACATCATTACATCATTGTGCTGTAGCAAATGGTAATTAAAAACTTTTCTACAACTTCTAAATCAATTAGGCAAATTGGGTGTGTGTGTGTGTGTGTGTGCAAAAGCAATGGAGTGGACTGCCAGTGTGTTTGCCACATGCACGACATTTTATTTTTAAGCAGAATTCACAGTGCATTGCTCCATTAGTATGAACTCGCTCTTTTGCTTCTAATCATTAAACAGTACACTTGCTGACTTTGCAGCAGCAGTGGGACAGACTTGATAAACAATAATCTAAGGTGCCAAAAGCAAAAAAGTCAGAAAGAAAGAAGGAGTATGTGTGTGCCTGTGTGCAGTTGACACAAAGTCGTGAGTGAGCACAATGTGTGCAATGCCTGCACGCATTGCTGCTTTTCTTTGCACCAACTCGTGCTGTCAGCACAGCAGTCTGATGATGATGATGATGCCTCAAATGACACTTGGTGAAACGGTGAGGAAAATTATTTACTCAGTAAAACAGTGTGGCAACAGCAGCAGCAGCAGCACGCAACACAAAATCTAGCCAACAAACAGGTTACAGAGTTTTCTTGATTTTTGTAGAATAAATCAGTGCACGAGTGCGTGTAAATGCAATGCAGGAAAGTGAACAGAGAGGAAAAGGAAGAACAAATGTAGCAACAGCAGTGGTTGCTATCAGCGCTGGCCACACACACAACAAATGTTGCCTTTTGCCAGATAATTAATTTTTAATACCAAAAAGGTTCTGCCTTCTGCCTCCTGCGCATTGTATTCTTCCCTTTTCTCTGTAATTACCGTTAATATAAAAATAATCTAATTTATGTTAATAAATCTTTCCATTTCTATTTTTTTTGTACAACGATCAAAAAGTAAAAAGGAAAAAAAAGGGTAGTTTTGCGGCAAAAAAATAAAAAAAATGTGAAACATCAGAAAAAGGTCTCATTAACATAGTGGCAAGGATAATCTATGGTTTACTTTTCCATTTGCTTTGTAGATTGTGGAGGAGGCTACATTAATAATCACCGAATGGCGGCGATTGGTGTTGTTCAAACTGAACTATCAAAAAATAGATATTTTTCCATTTTCTCTATTCTGTCCAATGTTTGTTTATTCGATTATACCGAAATGAACACACACACGCACGCACAAGAGTTGCCACATGGAAATGTGGCTTGCAAAGAAGAAGAAGAAGAAGAAGAAGAAGAAGAAGAAGAAGAAGAAGGAAAGCCAAAGTGTAAGAGTGAAAATGAGAGAGAAAAAGTCAGTAGACAGAATAAATACAAGCAATTATAATTAATAAGCAGACAAAGCAGAGAAAGAAAGGGAAAGGAAAACCGAGGAGAAGAAGGACTGCTTCATCCCAACTCTACCACCACACTGGCGAGCCATCAGAGCACATTGGGCCACAATGGCCGTCGCCGCTGCTTATCTGCAAGCAAACACAACTAGAAAGAAAGCACTGGCTGGCAAAATGGACAACGACAAAGATAGACAAAGAAGAGGGAGAAGCGGACGTTCAAGCGTCCTCCACTTTCACTTTCCAGAGCAGCAGCAGCGGCCAAAATGAGATGAGGAAGGGGAAACTGAGACTGAGAGAGAGGAAGTTGGCGAGAAAGTTCGGAGTTTGCTGCCGGACACTGCAGAGAACTGAGTACTGAGAGAGCTGAAACCATAGAAAGAGAGAGAATGCCGAGCTGCTCAATTAAACTCAAGCAAACTTTGCAGGCCCTGCACCAGCAACAGCAGCAGACCAAGAACTTGGCTCAATGTGTGTTTACACATGGCCACTACACAACCAAGCACAACCAAGAACGGAGCCGATGTCACCGAGAAAACAAGAAGAAAACAAGGAAACAGCGAAAGAGAGAACATAGGTCTAATTAAGGTTTGCACCGTGTACACACCCAAACAGTACCAGGCAAACACAGCTCACAGCTCACACACACAACTTTGCATAACTAATGGCTCATGAAGGGAGAAAGTATGTGTGGCTGAGTGAGTGAGCAAAATGCTACAGTGATGCAAAGCTGCTGGCCAGCAAAAGTTGTTGCTGCTGCTGTACGCTCATTAAGTTTGAACCCTTCTACAGTACAGTCCAAAGTTGGCCAACGAAAATGAATTAGCTGCCGCTGCTGTTGCTCATGATTTGATTGGCAAAATGGCAGCACCAGCAACAGCAACAGCATCAAATTAGCCTGCAAATGCTTCTCCTCTGCTCTCTAATCACTAATTTGCTCACATTTTCAAATGACGTCCGTCCGTCCGTTCATTCATTCATTCATTTGTTTAGAGGTGACAGAAAAGTTCAACTTTTTTCCTTTCTCACTGAGAAGTTTTCAGTTCCCAGTTTTCGCACCCAGTTTTTGATTGATGTCAGATCAGATTGCGCACAACAGCAGCAGCAGCACAGCTACAACACTGCTACAACACAACAGCGCCAAACTTTTCAATCAATTTGAAAAGTGTGAATGTGTGAGTGTGTGTGTGTCTGAACAACATGATCGCCTAAATGTACCCGAATGACACTGATGATGATGATGGTGGTGGTAGTTCTGGTGCTGGTGCTAGCAAGCGAGCTAACTCGCTCCTAATTGCGCAAGGCAGAAAAGCCCTTAACAATAAATAATCGTTATCAAAATTGCGCTGTTCCACAGCTAGCACAGACAGCTTTTTATTTAGCAGCACTCTGTGTGCAGTAAAATAAAAATGGCAAGAAGAAGATAGCCAATTTCTCTGGACGGCTTCTTCCTCGTCGTCGTCGTCGTCGTTTGTCGTTATTCTATTAGAAAGTCATAAATTTTGCAACTCAAGAAGGGGGAAAAGAAGGGCCAAAATGAGCTAAGAGAAAAGGGGAAAAAGTTGGTAAAAAACAATAGCGCATCGATGCGCTGAATTACAACAAAAAAAATAATTTTTTAGTCCGATAAACCTCGGTTTCTCGGTTCTCTATACTTAAAACGAAAATGCAGAAAAAACTCAAAAACCCAAACGATAAACGGAAATTATGATACAGCTTTTTACTTCCCTTCAAAAATCACCACAATTGATCGGACAAACCGCAAACTCCTCTCTCTCCCTCTCAAATCACTCCGTCATTAGGAAGTCATTGAGCCGCGAGTGTGTACAACATCAGTTTTTTTTCTGTTTTTCTGAATAGTAGTAGTAGTAGAGAATATTACAGCATTTTAATTATCACTCAAGCAGCACGTTAGTAGTAGTAGAAGTTGTAGCAGCTCGTGTAGTACAAGATTAAATTACAACTAGGGCGAAAAAAGAGGGCCCGGTGAGAAAGCAGACTGTGTAACCGACACAGCGACAAGCAACAAACGTACTGGCAGAAAGACTGGCAGAGCAGAGAATATTCGTGTCGTCAGAAATTGAATTCCCGCTTCTCAAATTCAGTCTGGCCCCTTTTGGCCTGCTCTCCTTTTTCTGGTACTCTCTCTCTCTCCTCTTTCATGCACATGGGCTCATCACTCGGTGAGGATGATGATGAGGGTGATGAGGACGAGGACGGAGGGCACTCGTAGTCACAGCACAGCAGGCGAATTCACTTTACTCCTCATCCCCTCTCTCTCTCTCTCTCTCTCTCATTTTCATTATGCAACGCTGCATTAATTGTCAGCTCCCCGAAAAAGTCCAAAAGAACAAGTCAACACTGCTGTCTCTCCTCTTTCTTTTCTATTGCCCTTTTGTCTGTTCTCTCTCTCTCCTTCTTTTTGCACCACTAAAGCAGACCATCATCTTCATTGCTTAGAACTACTATGAGCAGCGACGGTCCGGGTGAATCTGTTTGTCTTTTGAAAAATGATAATAATTATGACTGCTGCTGCTGCTCATCCTCTTTGCCCACCACCACCACCGCCATTATTGTCCTCATCGTCCTCCTCTTCGCTGGGTCTGCTATTATTTTTTATTATTAATAATGGCCCCACAGAAGCAGCAGCAGCAGCAGCAGCAGCAGAAGCTGATAATGCAGCTAGCTGCCAATGCGGCGATATATTTGCTTTAATCATATAATTAATAACAAACCAGCGAAGAGTGAGAGAGAAGAGGAAGTGGAAGTGCGACAAAAGAAGGAAAGAGGAAAGGGAAAAAGAGCTGGCCACAAGGAACCGCTGCGATTCTTCTTTTCTCTTTGCTAGCTTGTCTCAGACACCAGTCTGCTGGCCACTCTCCTCTCCTCTTTCTAGTTCGCCATGTCCAACATGAAAATGGAGAGAGAGAGAAAGAAAAAGAGCAATCGAAGAGGCGCCGAGTTTAATAATAGACGAGCATCGATTTCTACTATTATCTCACCCACTCACTCGCTCTTTTTGCCTATTTTTTACTTTGCATTGCGCCACTAGCCACCACCGACCAACCAACCAAACGACCGGCCACTTGTGTAATTGCGGCGTGAAGAATGAGAAAGCGTTATTTTTTGTGCCCCTTTCCCCTTCTTACGCCCTTAAGAAAGCCTTAGTGGTGGTGGTGGTGATGGTAATGATCGTTGGTGGCAATATTCTTTGAGTATGTACTACTACAATGTGTATGTAGTGCACTTCGATCGAACACAACAGCAGCAGCAGAGCAGAGCAGAGAAATATGCAGCCCTCGCTTTTTTTGTGTATGAGATGATCAGCAACGGCAGTGATGCAAAAATGTGCTCCAAAAAGAAGAATAACATAATCGAATAATAGAGGATTTTCCCTCCCCTATCCTTCTCGCTCTTGATTATATTATTATTGCTAGTGGTCATCACTAGCGACTAGCATGAAGCAATATGCAAAGTTGAGCTGCAAAAAGCTGCCGCTGCTGCTGCTGCTTTGGTGCTTAATTGATGGCAGAGGCTGCTGCTGCTGCTGCTGCTGCCGCCTGAGATAAATAGATTCACTTGGTGCGCTGGCAAAATTATACGCTTAACTCGCTCTCTCGTTTTCTCTCACTAGCTGACGACAGATCACATCGCAAATGAGCGTCCAACGGCATCAGCAGCAGCAGCAGCCTTGCAGGCAGTCTTTTGCTGATAGTGCACACACAGAGAGAAGAAGAAAAAGTAGTGCCACTTGCTGTGCTTTTGCTCTTTCTCTCTGTCTGCCCCACAAACTGTGATGTGTGCTCCATCAAAGTCAACTCGGACACACACACACACACTGTCTGGCTGGACACTGTGCAATTTAGCCCCAATCTTGCACTTGTACTAGCACCAGTTTGGCCTGTCATCAAGGCAGCTTCAACAAAGTTGCCAGTCAGCCAAGCATCAGCAGCAGCAGCAGCAGCAGCAGGACGGCTGAAGATGAGAGAAGAGTGAGAAGAGGGCTGATGTTGGTCAGTCAGCTAGCTTGCTAGCCAAATGGCTTATTGATTAGTGAGAAGGGTAGAAAGAGGGGAAAAAGGAAGGGAAGGGAAGACCCGCTCAAGATGTGTCAATTAGTGTCTGCTGCTGCTGTGAAGGAAAGAGAGAATCAAGCAGAGTTTCTTTTGCTGGGCTTCTCTCTCTCTCTCTTTTGCTCTGAAAGAGTTGCTGCAATACTGCATATACAATTAGAAGATTTGCTGTTGGAAAAACGACCAAACTAGCTAAAGAAACTGCAAATGCAAATGCGTTAATTTAATTACCATCTCAGCGGCAGCATCAGCAGCAGCATCAGCATCAGCATGACCAGAAGCAAGTTTGCGGCGGGCTTATACAACAACTTTGAAGAAGGAAGAAGATGAAGAAACTTCTGTCTGAATGTGTGTGTGTGTTTACTTAGGAAAAAGAGGAGAATAAGGAGACTGTCGCAATGAATTGAACAGAAAGACTGGCATCGCCAAAAGAAACGTTTGCAGGCAGTTTTTCCCTCTCTGCTGCTGTAAACCAGAACATTCTAGTGCAACGTTTTTTCTCCCTCATTTTCTCTTAATCTTAAGAGTAAAGAATCAGCAGTACAAAAACTGGGAAAAAATGCACTACAATCTCTCACCAATTTCACACAATGTACAAACTGAAAGTTCAGCCTCCTCTTTTTTTCTAAAAATGCCGTACCATAACAATAAATCTGGCACCAGATAGCTGGCACACCAATTTTTTCCTGGCAATGTTCTCCCAGGCCCTCCTGGCCAACGCAAACGTGTGCCAGCGGGTCAATTGGCATTGCCAACACACACACACACACACACACACACACACACACACACAACCAAATGATAACATTTGTGTATGGTAGCAGTGTGGGGGTGAACATCATTTGCGGTGGTGGTGTTGGCATCCCGGTAGCCACCACCACCACTATCACCAAAAGAAAATGTGTCTGCCCAAGTCTTATCTGGTGGTGGTGGTAGTGGTGGAAACGGTAATTCGCGCACGGTTTTCTTCCTGTGCATAATGATGCCGTTCAGATAGCAGCAAACAGCGAACAGCAGCAGCAGCTGCAACAGTGAAAATGCAATGCAGGCAACGCTTGTCCGCTAGCTCTAGCTCTCCGTCAAATTTAGCATTCCGCCGCCACCACTGCCGTACTATCATCATCAGCCGCATCCTTTGCAAACACACACACACACACACGCTTATCAGCAAGAGCTGCTCCTCTTCTTCTCTTTCCCTTCCATTTACGTAAATGTATGAAAATTTAATTAATTTAGCTAAATTAAATTATGTTTAAATTAATAATAATAAATAGTGTTATGAGTGTGTGTGCGGCTTTACACAAGAAGTACCACTGCCTGGAAAATGTGCGGTAGGCACTTAATTCATTGCTAGTCACTTTTCCACAACTGTCCGGTTATCAGTGGTGGCAATGGGAGAAAAAAAAGTCGGCAGCTTTTCCCTCCGCCAAAAAACTGCCAACTTTGTGTCGGCATATTTTTCTCTTTTTCTGACTCTTGCTCTTTCTCATCGCTTTTGCCTCGATGCGCTTTTGAGTGGCTATAAACAACAGAGTGCAACAAAAAAACAGACACTGCAATGGCAAAAAGCAGACAGACAGACAGACAGACAACTCTTAGACATTGCAAGGGCGGCAATGAAAGAGAGAGAGAACCAGAGAGCAGAGAAACACTGAAACACACACACACTTAAATAATTCATTCGCATTTGAATTGCCCAACCGAATTGTCCCGGTCGGTCGGTCGGTCGGTCGGTAGGGTCTGAACTGCTGACCTGCAGGGAAATGTTTGCAGCAGGAGGGAATGGATGGGCGACAACAATTCAGAGACCGATTCTGGCGCCCTTCTCTGCAGCTGCTGCTGCTGCAAAGAAATAGTCAAGAACTGAAGTGAAGAAAAACAAAGTGACAAACGCAGAAGAAGAAAAAGGAGAAGGAGGAGAAGAAGAAAACGGGGAAAAAAGCAAAATATGTCGCTGCAGTTGCAGCAGACGACAACTTGTCGAGAATTGGATCAATGACGGCCATGTTTACTTAAGATTTTTCACTCTCATTTTCAGAAAAAAAGAGTGATGGAAAGCATGCAATTTTGAATTTTAAACTGCCTGCGACACACATTCCTTTCTCAACGCTGCTTGAGGGGCTGCTGCTGTTGAGTCGAGGACAAATTAAATTAAATTGAATTAGGCGTTCGTTCTCTCATCTAAAAATGGTAGTGGGACATCATCGTCTTCGTCGTCAGATGGATTGAAATGACGACATTCCGAAATTTTTTCCCCTACAAATGGTCTGTCTGACAAAATGTAAAAGCTTGAGCATGTGCACTAGAAAATCACTCACTCACATTTATCTCAGTTCAAGTGCAGATCAGCAGCAATCTATCCTATTGATAGTGAGTCGAGTTGAGTAAAAAAGCAAGTGACCACTTTGTCAGTAAATTATTGCCACTGCAGAAGTAGTGGTAGTGGAAGTGGTAGTAAAAACAGAGCAGATCAGTGAGATCATTTTTTTAGTAAAATCTACTACCCCAACGAGACCTGTACTCTTCAACTGCTGCTGTTTGCTCAAAACTATTGAGCTGAAATTAATTTTCCCTGTCTCTTTAAAAAGGAAAGAAAAGGGGGGGGCAATTTGTATTTTGCCAAGTGCCAGTGCGCGCCTGGCATTTGAATCGTCAGCGGCAGCGATCATTTCTCAGCAGCAGATCTCTCTCTCTCTCTTTTTCCCTTTTCATCCTTCCTCCTCCTCTCCTCTTCACAACATCCGCAAAAAGTCAGTCAGTCAGTCAGCCTTTCACCAGCACCAGCACTAGAAAGCTGGCCTGCTGCTGCAGCTCAGGAATGGCGCCGCCATTTATCATGGCCAAGCAAACACACTGATGCAGTAGCAGCAGCAGCAGCAGCAATGAAAAGCTGCAGAGAGCGATTGCAACGATGAATTTAAAATGACATCAAAAGTGGTAGGCATAATACTGCTGCCAAATGCTGCTGTCGTCGCTGGTATTCAGAGCACGTCTGTCAATGTTCAGTATTTTTGTTCAGTTCAGTTCAGTTCTGGCGTCTGCTGCCTAAACATGAGTGCAAGTGTGTGTGTGTGTGTTGTGCCTTGTCATTACACCCCATCTTATACTGCAATTTATGTAATTTGTAGTCTCCTTGGGTGGAGAAAGAGAGAAAGAGGAGAGAACTGCTTCTCTCATTCTAAACCTTACAAGAAAAACTCCAAAAAGGAAATTCTAGATTTAAGACTTTGTCAATATCTAAAGCTACCAAATCATTAGCTACTAAAACGGCAGCTGGGTAAAAAAGGGAATCTTTTTTTGTCACTTACCTAGCACCTTTAGTGAGAAGGAAGTTTTGGCGCTGGAGCGAGGATCATCACGCGTCCGGGCGATGCAGCTAAGCGTCCCCTGGTCGGTGACTCGCTCCAGCTCGCCAATGGTCAGCGTCCCATTGGGAAAGACCTTCTGGCGGTGGTTGTACGGCAGGCGGACGCCCTCTGAGCAAAATTAAACAACAATTTGTTTAGTTTCAGATTTACGAGAAAAAAAGTCTGCTTGTTTGTTGCTACCTCGCTCCCAGATGATCACATCAATGGGATAGCCGCCCACGGGGCAGGTGATGGAGATGCTCTCGCCGGCCACTGCCGTCATGTTCGACATTCGCCGGACGCTGGGTTTGCCAAAGCTGGAAGAGGAAAAAGAAGATGAGATGATGATCAAGGTCTTCAACAAAGAAGCAAAGTGAGATGAAAATAATTACACATTGATGCGAGCCGAGTGCCGCACACTGGCGACGTCATTCGCCGCCGTGCAGGAGTAAATTCCGCCGTCTGCAAAGCGAGAAGAAATGAAATAAATTGAGTTGGTTGAGCTTTAGATTAAAACATCATCATCGTGTTTACCTTCAGGCAGCACCGATGATATGTTGACGTAGCTGACCAGCAGCGAGTCTCGGGTGACGTAGTCGCCGATTCGGTACCGCGAGATGTGATCCGGTATGGGCAGACTGTCGTAGATGTGCCACACCACCTGCGGAATTGGATTGCCCGAGGCGATGCACTGGAAAAAAACATAAAAAAGATGTTGAGGTTTGGAGGCAAAACATAAAAGAAAAAAATTGCAAAAAGACAGATGATTTACATAACAACAAAGCAAAAAAAATCCAAAGATGTTGACTAAAGTGCAAAGCCAGTAGCGGCAGCTTGCAGCGGCGGCGGCGGCGATTAAAGTGCAATTAGAAAAGAAAAGTGCAAAAAATGAAACAAAAAGTGAGAGCTACTTGAGCACAAAAACAGCACTATCTTCTCTTTATTAGCACTATTACCACCACCACCACTTGAGCAGGAAAAAAATGTAAAAAAGAAAAAAATACATAAATTGATTTGCGCCACTGCAGCCGCCACAGCCATAGCCACAACAGTGCTTTCCCCTGCTGCAAATCAAACGGCGCGCGGCAAATTGCTAAATCGATACTCGCCGGTTCTGCTAGTGGTTATATTAGATTTGCACAGGCAAATTTGCACATTGCTGACTGCTGCTGCTGCTGTTGCTACTTTTTTGCACCAGAAAGTGTTACCACCACCACCACCACCACCACTATCACCGACTCTCAACCAAGTGTTCTTTTTTCAGCCTCTTCAGCTCGTCAAGTGGAGAAAAAGACAGTAGTGCACACATAGTCTCTCTCTTCAAATTGTCGGTTTCGTGCCTCGAGCGCCAAATACACACACACACACACACTCACACTGCACACTCGGTTTGAAGTGCAGCAGCAGCAGTAGTAGTAGCTAGACTTTAATGAGATAAGTTACACACTCCTTTTCCTCCTTCATCCTTCTTTTTCCACTCACTGCCAAGCAACAAATTAGATACAGCATTTTAACGACGGAGGCAACAGCAGCAGCAGCAGGGGAAGGCAAATTAAATAAATATGCTGCTGCTGAAAATGCTAAAGGGCTGTCGCTATCATTTTACCGCCAATTGTGTTTAAATTTTATTTTGGTGCTCGCTTTTGCTCCGCCAATCGATGCTGGCTGGCTGAGATCTTTTTACCAAAATTGAACTAAAGTTTTGACGCATTTTTCCCTTTTCTGTGATCAAGATCGATTGCACATTATCACTGCCATAAAATGTCACTTTTTGAGGTAAATGCTAATTTTTTGTGTTTGTGGCATTTTAAACAGTTGTGTAAAAGATTTGATTTTTTGCACTAGTTTGTGATTTATTAAAAACTAATCAAGCAATCAGCAAAAACTTTTCTTGTGTTAAATGACGGCGACAACTTTGTTCACACTACTTTTCCCAAATATTAAATCAAACTCTCAACAGCTAAACTAGCAATTTAGCTGTAATTTAACAATTTTGTGCAATTTTCAAAAAAAAATGAGAAAAAGTTTTGACAAATTCAATTTTTTTCAAATTACAGTTGTTTTAAATTGCTTTCAAATTAGCGCCCATTTAATGCTGGTAAAATTACTGTTGTTATTATTATTATTATCATTATCAAAACGAGCTCACACAAACTGCGCAATTTTTTTCCACTGCTACCGCTGCTGTTGCTGCTGATGTGAAAACTGACTGCCAAAGTGGCAGCCTCAATGATTGAACTCTTAATTTGAGATTAATCGCCCATCATTTGAAAGAAAGAAAACTGCTCAACAACTACAACTTTTTCATCTTTTTTTCAGGCTGCCCATCATTCCTAAATTGGCCACCACCACTACTACCACACATTGGCCGGCTAGACCAGTGGTTTAATGGCTGCATCAATTGCATCACTTTAGCTTGTGAGGCAAATGAAAATGAAGATGAAGAAAAAAAAGAGAGGAAAAAATAGCGATAAATCAAGCAGCAATGAGCAGCAGCAACGGCAGCAGTGCAATGTGCGCCATCAAATTATTAATGCATCGCCAACGTTTGGTGTTGAGATGGCTACAGAGAGAAAAAAACTAAAAGTAGAAAGGCACACACACACACACACATTGATTTTAATCAATCAACTTCTTCTCTCTTTTTCTCTTCCGTGTGTGAGTTCCTTCTCTCTCTTTCTCCTCTCCTGTCCAAAGTGAAATCAGTCAGCAGCTATGCTAATATTTGAATTGATTATATTGCAGCAGCAGAAGTCTCTTTCTCACTGAAAAAATAGAATGCAGTGAAGCACGCCGTCAGGGGAAGTAGTACTAGTGCTTCGGCTGCTTCCCATTCAGATCGGTGGGTTTTCCTGCCAGGGCTCCAGTGAACAGTGGCAGCCAATAAATCATCGCTCAATTGTAGTCTCAAAAAGGTTTGTGTCTGCGTGTGTTGGAGGATTTTCACTTCTACAGACACTCATTTCACTACATGCACAATTAACATTTGTGTGCCCTCAAATCAAATGTTGAAAGTGGTATTTAACGAAAAAAAATTGATAAAGTACACTCACCTTTAGCGTCAACGGCTGACCAGGCTGCAGTGTTTGCTCGGCAAAAACGGACAACAGCTGAGGGGCGTCGTCTGTGGGTGTGTGGGTGTGTTTTAAAATCACAACATTAGCTAAAATCACAACTTTAAATAGCAATTTTCCTTACCTGAATCCCTCTCCGATCGATGACGATCCTTGCCTGCTAGCCTTCTCGATTGCCAGGCTGTCACCTCTCTGTTAACTTCCTCCTCTTCCTCCTCCTCTTCCTCCTCTTTTGACTTCTGCTGCTCTCCAAAATCTTCCTGGTTACCGCCTCTTCCCATCATCAACTTCAACTGCACCGCCGCCTGTGCCGACTCAAAGTCGTTGCGGACGTGGCACTGAAAGATCGATCCACTATCACCGTGGACCACCCGGGCAATGTGCAGCACATCAGCTGAAAGTAGGCGGATTCGAGGAGCAGTTTGAGCAGAACTTCCGGTGGTTCCAGTAGAAGGAAGCCCTGGAGCCACCACCACCACTCGGCCATTGTGCAGCCACTCAATGGACTTCGGTGGCGGACTTTGACTGCCACCACCGCCCAGCACCGAACAGTTGAGCATCAGACGTTGGCCAAGGTCCACGCGGAGGACATTTGCGGTGGTGGTGGTGGTGGCAACTGCTGCTGTAGCCGTCACTGGAAAACCGGTAATTTGGACTTTTAAGGGTGCTGAAAAAGTTAAAAAAGAATAAAGTTAGAAAGAGAAATTGTATTGACATTAGTGGTGGTGGTGAATTGACCAATCAAAGCACTGAAAAAATGACAATTTTGCAGTCAATAGAAAAAAACTAGAGGAGTAGAGTAAAAAGTGTGTGTGCACTTAAGAAAAAGGCGAGGAACAAAATTTAAGTTAGTTTGATCAAGAAGAAGAAGAGGAGGAAGAAGACGGGAAGTAACTTTGTTTACATCTCTCTCTCTCTCTCTCTCTCTATCTCTCTCTCTCTCTCTCTCTCTGAATGGTTTTTTTCAGCTGCTTCTTTTGTCTCCTAACACTGAAAGAAAAAAGTGCGAGTGTAACTGTCTGTCTGTCTGTCTCTGTCTGTGTGGGAAGCCTAACAAGCGAGAGACATAATTGCATTTACTGCTGCTGCTGGCGCCAACTTCAATTGTAATTTGATTTGGTCATCAAAACTTGACGCAACCAGCCAGAGACGAGGACAATTGCTGAAGACGACTGTCAGTCAGCCAGCCAGCCAGATTTTTCCCTCTCTGTTCAGACGCATTTCTTTTGTTTGAAGAAGAAGAAGAAGGGAAAAAGTTGACTAATTGAATCAACGACGAACTTTTCTTCCTTACTAAAAGTGCAGCGGTAGAAGCTAAAGCCTTTTAGCACTTCCTATAGCAAAAATAGACTCTTTTTTATCGAATGCAAAAAGCCTTTTTGGAAGTGCTTGCTTGTACTACTCTTTTGAAAAAGGTTGCATTGAACACTTACCTCTGACCACCAGCGTCGTCTCGGCCACCTCCGAGCCGAGGTTGTTGTTGACGATGCACCGGTAGACGCCGCTGTCCGCCGAGGCAATCGTCTTCTCAATGAGCAAAGAGTTGGACAGAATGCGGTAGCGATTGCTGTTGGAACGTCCACTACTGACGCCCCCTGAATCCCAAAATGTGCCTTGCCGAACTTTGGGACTTTGGGTCATTTGCGGCGACGTGTTTGACTCAAAAACCTCTGAAGAAGGCTGCTGCTGCTGGTTGTGGTTGTGGTGGTGATGGTGGCGGTACCAGGTAGTGCTGGGCAGCGGATGGCCGTGGGCCAGACAGCCCAGCTCCACCGGTTTGCCCTCCTCCACGATGACCACCGGCTTGGTGTCCACGATGCGAGGCGCCTGGCTGGAGAAGGCTTCTGCAAAGGGGAAAAGATTAGACAGTTTTGTTGTGCTATTTTTTAAGAAAGTAAAAAATAAAGTCAGCATAAATAACCTTACCTGAAACAAAGATGCGTCCCGAGGTGCTGCTCAGCCTCTTTTCACTATTTCCACTGTAGCGGTGCTTCACCTGACACCGAAAGCTCTTCAGGGCGTCCGCCGGCTGGACGTTGGCCACGTACAGCTCACCGGTGGTCAGCACTCGGTATTTGCTGTCTGTTTAGTGTAAAAAGAGATTGAGAAGTTTTAGTTATAATAAAAATATACATTTTCATCACTACGGTTTCACCTGCAAAGCTGCTTGAACTTCCAGAATTTGAAGAAGCAGTATTAGCCACTGTCTCGGGAAAGATGTACGTCGAGGTGGTCGTCTCCAGCCAGGCGACCACCTGAAGAAGTTGGTGAGCAGAGGCAGTCGATGGTGAAAGGTGGCAGCGAAAAACGGCGGTGTTGCCGGCGGTCACAAACTCGTCGTACACCTCAACCTCAATTTGCTGTGGCTCGATCACTGTAAAAAAAAGAAAAAAAGAAAAAATGGAAAAGTTAGTTGTTTTGTATGCTGAACTCCAAATTTTTCTTTTTTAGTTGCTAATTAATATACACTTTGATGAGCATCTGTGTCAAAAAGTGCATGTTAATTTCTATGCTAGACTAATTTTTTTTTGCTTTTTTACAAGGTGTCTACTGCTGCTGCTGCTGCTGCTGTTTTGTCGCAGTCAATCAAGAAGACTATATGTGCCCGTTAAGAAAGTGAGAAAAGTTAACAGTGAAATGCGCAAAAAGTTTGCTTCAAACGAGAAAAACAGCATTTAGAGAAGCAAAAGTTTATGAAAGAGAACCTCTGATGAAAAAGGGCGCCAAACCGAGAAAGCCAAAACTAAACGACAGCAAAATGAGTCTTTGGGCCTAAATGAAATAAGAAAGCTTCCAAACGGAGGCTAGGAGGATGGAGAAAAGGAAATCCAGTGGGGATTCAGTCATTCTTGGGCACAAATTCATTTGCTGCCGCTGCTGCTGCAAATTACACCAACGGCGACGGTATAAGAGTTAATTAATAAATTATGCTCTGAACTTTGGTGGCGGAAAAAAGAGAGAAGGAAAAAGGGAAAAAATTGGATGCTTTTTCATACGAGAAAGAGAGAGAAAGAAGGCCAAAATATAGCAACAGCAAAAAAGATTGGTGGCCATGATGTTGTTAATGGGCAATCAGAGCCAATTAGAGTGACGGGTAAAGAGAGAGAGAGAGAGAGGCAGGCAAGCCAATTAGCTTTTGGTGTGTTCCTGCCTTTTTGCTGGCATTTTTTTTTCACTGAGCAGTGTAGCTCAGTCAGTCAGTCAGGCGGTCAACCGTTACACAGCAGCCGCAGCATCAGCATCAACTCCAACCGACAGACAACGAAACGAAACGAAATGAGAGAAACGATGAACCAAATTCAATCTTGGAAACCGGAGTAACCTGAACCCTGCAAAACCTACGGACAGGAGATTCTCTCTCTGCTGGAAAGAAGAATCCACGTCGACCGAGGCATCAGCTACTACTACTACTACCACAGAGGTTTCAATTGAGTCTAGTGAGTCTCGATCTTTTCCTCTTTTTCTCTTTTTCCTCGATCTTTTCTCTTGTTCTTGATGAATCGATCTCCAGGGCATTGGAATGCGCGCGCGTTCACTGTGTTTTGGGCTGCTGCCTAGCTGCTGCTGCCGACGGCTGATAATATAAGTTGAAGACGCAGCACATTTAGCTGCACTACACACACACTGACAATGCGATCCATAATTAAAGTACATTAAGAGAGAATGAGAGAAAGTGAAAGCAAGAAATGTAAATTTATCGCCCTCGATCACACACAGACAAAGAAAGTGCGAGAGCAAAGTGAGTGAGTGAGTGAGTGCCCGATTGGTCTAATGATTATCTTCTTCTTCTGCTCATGGTGCACTGAAGCACTTCTCTCTCTCTCCCTCTCCCTCCTCTTCACGCCTGTATGCTTTGTTCGACAAATTTTTTTCCTCCAACTCCCCGACTACCAACAACTGCTCTCTCAACACTTCTGAAATAGAAGAAAGAAAAGAAAAAGAAGGCGAGAAAATGATGGCGCCAAATTTAATTAGAGAAAACATTAGACCGAATGCAATCGTGTTCGTCGCTGTCGTCGTCGTCGTCGTCGTTGTCCTCGTTCTCGTCGTTGCGCTTTTCTTTTTTCCCTCTTTTCTCGCCTTCTTTCCTTTCCTTTCCTTTTTGTCAGCCGTCGACACACATCGTAGAGCTCCATCTCAGTTAGACACAAGATTTCTTGCTGTTGTTGGGCTAAAGTGTAGTTGCCAAGTTAGCAGCAGCAGCAGCAGCAGCTAAGTAGCATCACACTGCTTCTGCTGCTGCTGCTGCTAATGTTGTTGCCACTATCGATTATGCACCGCATTCCTTTGCTTTTTTTTAATTATTTGAAAAATCTTGGCTAACATAGATACAGCAGCAGCCGAGCTGCTGTCAAAGCTGCTGCTGCTGCTGCAGGGTCTAAAATGTTTGGTATCTGCTAATTTTTTCCTCGTTTTCTGGGTGTTTATTAACAGAAAAAAAAGAAGATGTGATCCATCTGCTGCTGCTGCTGATGCTGTTGACGCAATTTACCAGTGCAAAAGTATTCACTGCCATTCCATTCAACTCACACTGGCTGTTGTAATGCTAAGGCACTGCAAGGCCAAGTACTAATTGGCAAATTAATAATTCATAACATTTTTATCTTTTTATCAATTTTCGTTTTCACTCTCCTCTTTAATCGATTGCACTTACTACAACTTACTGTACGATTAGCACACACTCATTTGGAGCAAGTGTGTGTGTGTAAGTGTTTAGACAAAAGTGAAATCAATTTTGGAGAAAAATTGAATTATAACTTGCTTTTAATTAGAAGCGGTGGCGATTTTTCCTGTTACCGAATTTTTTCTCTTCATTTCAACTTATACACACTCTACTTTAAAATTATTTTCTCCGCTTAATTCAAATTAAAAAGCAGATTCAATTAGAGTGCGGAAAAAACTCGAGTAAGTGAAAAAACTGTGTGCTGTACAAAATGAAATGCAATTTAAATCTGTCAAAGTTGAGTGAGTCTGTGTGTGTATTTGTACAAGCGAGTGTGTACGAACCATCTCTTTCTTTCTCTTTCTCTATGCTTTCTTCTCCGTTTGTTCGTTCGTTTGCAATTATAATGAAAAAAGAATGAAAAATAGAGAGAGAGAGAGCAGTGCACTCGCCAGATGAATGGCACTGCCGGCAACAGCAGCAGCAGCAGCAGTTGCCCGGATTCTCGGATTCTCTCACTTTCGGGTAGCACTTGTGGCGATGGACTGGACCAGAACTGCTGGCTCAAAATGAATTCCACACAGTGCAGGCAGAATGGGGCAATATAAATTGAGTTTAGAGGAAGAAAGAAGAGCTGCGCAGCAACCGTTTTCTCTTCATTGTCAATTTCATGCTGAGCTGCTGCCAATCTGCTCTTTCTCTTTTTCCCCTTTCTCCAAATCGTGCTTACAGTTCAACTGTCTGTCTGTCTGTCTGTCGGTCGGCGTGCATGCCCCAATTGCAATTAGTCACCATGGCAGAATGGCTGAAATGAAGAAGAAGAAGGAGATGGCTATGGCTGCTCAAACTGTAGTGGAAGCTCACATTTTTTTGCTGCTCCATTCGTTGGAAAGACTGCAATCACACAATTAGAGCTGGACAAATTGTGTGACATATATGGAGAGAATGAAGAAAAGAAAAATTGGTAATCACGCGTCGCCTTTTGCTGCTGCTGCTGTGCAAACACAATAGCTCTAGTTGACCGAGAAAAAGGAGAGAAGGCAAGTTGAAAGCTGACTTCTCGCTGTACGATGTGCGACAGAAAATAAACGATAGAGAAAAAAAGAGGGAACAGTTTGCCAAATGAGCACTAATTACGCTCTGGCACGGTCATCGCCAGTTGTCGTCGTCGTCGTCGACTTGTTCTGTTCTGTTTACATTCATTCATTCATTTGCCGCCGACATTTGCAGCTGACCAGCGAGACCAAGTCCTGGTCTGCGTTTTGGTCGTCGTCGTTGTCGGTGCTAATGACATGATAAGGAGGAGTGGGTGGAAAATAAAGAAAGGAAAGCGGGGACTGCTAGCTAAAAACAACTAAAAAGAAAATAAAAACAACAAAAATTTGGACCATTTGACGCAATTTAGCTCAGCTCGTTTGCCATTGCTGGTGCTCATTTTTTTTGCATCTCTTGCGTTTAATTTTTAATCTAATTAATATTTAAGATGTTGTACTCAAGAGTAAAGAAATACGACTTTTTTGGTCGTTATAGGCTAAAAAGGTTTTGCTGACAACTGCAGAAAAGAAACAGAAAAAAAGTGCAAACACTCAACTGCTGTTGCTGCTGCTGTTGCAGCATCAATTTTGTGCGCATCATTTTCACTTTCGATTGATGAGGCTGGGCAAACACTGCCCTACTTTTTTCAATTAAAATGTGATGAGCTGCTAAAAACAGTACAACCAGACAAAAACAGTAACAGTAGTAGCAGTCTCGTGCCGCCTCACTGCTGTGCTAATGACTGCTCAACAGTCTAGATTATGTCAACTTTTGTTTTTTATTGGAAAAGTTGTCACCTAATCTTCTTCTTTTTTTTTCTTCACTTTTCTAACCTTTCCTTCCCGTCACTGTCGTTTACTGATCGATTGATCACGTTGCAATCAAAAAAAATTTTTACTCAGAGCAAATGAGATAATCAGAAAGTGCGGGGTGCAAAAAAAGCACTCAAAGTAGAATGAGAAAAAAAGTAGGGCGCTCATTAGAATGACGACGAAAATGCAGTTAACAGTTTTTTGGGTAAAAGCAGTTAGGACAGTTTTTAGAGAGGGAAAAAGACATTTTCAACAGCAGCAACAGAGGCGCAGCAACTCTTCATTAAATTAAATCAGCAGCCTATTTAGCAGCAAAAAGTCACAACACAGAGGCGGCAACGGCAGCCTGTCATTAAGCAGTTTAATTTTTTTATAACTTTTTCCTTTCTAAACTTCAAAATTTTGCCCTCTCTGCCATTACCGACTGTCGTCGCCGCCGTCGTCGCCGCTGCCTCCTCCTAATGTCACAGAGTCCAATTTTTATTTTTTTTATTTTCATTTTATTAGATTGCAGCTAGGCAAAAAATGAAGTCAGATAACTGCTGCAGCGGCGGCAGCAACAGCAGTCCAATGGTGATGATGATGATGATGACGATATTATGCGCCCTTGGAGCAGTATCGATAGGCAGCAGAAAGAAAAAAGAGGGCAACTTTCAGTAGAAAAAGGCTGTGAGTGTATAATGGAATATTAATTGCCTGGCAATAAAACTGCTAAAGTAAAAGGCGAAGTAAATAAAAATGTTGAACGAAAGGGCAAGGGTATACTGATTTTGGTGAGCTTCTCTGTATTGCATTTTTTTTAATGCAGGCAAGTTTATTGGAGGAAAGACACAAAATCAGTGCATTAATGTGTTTAATAACAATATTCTTTTAAACATTTGCGGTTTCTAAAACACAATTAATCTTAATTAAAAAATTATAAACTTAGTTTTAAAATGCATATTTTTGCTTCAATTATTTTTAAAAGCAGAAAAACTTTTGGCTGCAAGCTAAAACTACAATTCTTTAACTCAATACTTTATCACTGCTGAATTATTAATTAAATATATAAAAAAACTCAAACTAACCCTTTTTCTGTTTTTCTTCTAATGCAGCCGACACTCTCACTTGGGAAAACACGAGCTTGTTAGTAAAAAAAGGGCAAAGACTATGTCAAACACACAAAGTTTACAGCAAAAAAGACAAAATTTGCGCACTTCAAAGTGATTAATTGAGAGAGAAAGAGTTAGTGTGTGTGTGTGTGTGTGTTCAAACTGAGTGTCTGCACTAAGCGGTACTACTAATTAGCATGACGACCAATTTGTCACCACCGCTAACTAACTAGTGTCAGCTGAGTAGTAGTAGCACTTATGTAAATGCAGCCAAAAAGAGGATAAAAATAGAGTGAGATAGATCATCAGCGTTTTGCCTCTAAAAATCTCGCCATTCATTTTGTTAATTTAATCCAAAGTAAATAAATACTTTTTGTAAACAATTAGTGTTTTAAAAACAAAAATACACTTTTTACTAGTTTTTTAAAAAAAAACAACTTCAAGTGCATGTGTTCTTGAGAGAGAGAGGCACAGCAACAAAAAAAACGCGGACACTGATCACTGTCGTTCAATTGCCAACGATAAGAATGAAAAAAACAGAAAACAGAGACTGCAATAATAACAGCAACAAAAAGAAGGAAAGTAAGAAACCGTCTGCTGGTCAGTGACTGCTGGTTCTCTGGTTAATGCTCCCTCATTTCCCCCCCTCCCCCTCCCTTCCTCACTATCATTACTTTCTGGTGGCTGGCCAAAATGGTCGATAGAAAGAAGAGGAAGTAGAGGAACACACGATTAGTGGCGACTAAAGAAGCCATTAGCGATATATATCGAGCAAGGGCAAATCCGGGCTTAGGCGGCTGCGGACTGTTGCTGCTGCTGCTACTTCAGAGGAGGACTCTGCCACATGCACAGCAACAAAACAGAGGGAAAAATACGTCCAATAAGCTTTTAATTCATAACTTAATTTGTGCGGACACGATAAGACTGTACACTTTTCCTTCTGAGTGCTGCTGCTGTGTGTGTGTTTGTGTGGGAGAAAAAGCAAGCAAACTAGGGAGCAAACTAGTGAGCTTGGGAGCAAAATGCTAGCAAATCGAATGGCTCAGATCATCAGATCTTTCAGCAAACGGAACCTAGTTGAACTGAGTTGGTGGACAAAAGTGCTGCTGGTGTCGAGTGATAGAATGAGAAAATCTTTTTTTGGAAAACTCAATTAATTGATGCACTTCTGGTGCCCAGTGCAAACAGACCAAAGAAAAAGAAAAAACATTTAGAGCAAAATGGAAAAAGCAAAAATCATAAGAAAATAGTGGTATTTATATTGCTAGATAACCAGATGAAAATGAAATAAAAAACCTAAATATTCTTTCCATTTTTTCTTCTCTTCTTTTCTGCAGTCTTCTTGATTGGCAGGAGCTGAAAAGGAGAAGCCTGCTTTGAAGGAGCAGGCATAAATCACACACACACAGGCACAAAATAGTACAAGAAACACACAGAAAAGCAAATCGAGTGCATATAAAATGAGGAGGCTTTGCAAACTAAAAAAAGCTAGAAGAAGCAAGTCAAAGTCGCCAATTAGCGATGCTAGGCACGTCGCCTTCGTTGTGGCTGCCGCTGCTGAACAATTTGATAAATGCAAACATATCGTCGGTTTCAGTGGCGGTGTCGACAGCAGCAGCAGCAGCAGCAACTTCCTAATGGTTATAATAATGTTTCCATGTGTCGGTGGTGGTAGTGGTGGTGGTGTCGATGTCGGTAGCGGTATTTTTTTTCTCTCCGTTTTCTAATCTAATATCGATTTAAATCGATTTAATAGCGCCGAGAAGAGCTGCTGCTGCGGCGGCGGCGGCGGTAAAGTACTGAGAGTTGAGTACCTCTCCAAAGTGTGGTTGAAAAAAGAAAGCACTTGTCGAGAGCTCCCTACTAGCCTACTTTTCAACTCCCAATTACTGATGCAAAAAAGCTTGACATTTTTTTCCAGTGGTAATCACTTAATGAACAGTGTGTGTGTGATTGAGAAAACTTTGTGTATAAACTCTCCTCTTCTCTTCTCATAAATCAAGATTCAACCTAGATCAATTGCAAAAAAAGTAGTGAAATATATCGACGGCATGTCAAATCCTGGTTGACACTAAACACTACCAAAAAACACTGTACGTGTTTTAATAACGAGAGAGTTTATCTAACAAAAAAGGTTAGGAAAAAGAGAAGTCAAGTGGTCTAGGAAAAGAAACAAAAAGATTTGTAGCAAAACATATTCCCGACCCTTGCTGAGAAGGAGAAGTGCTGGGAGAACCTAAACTCGACTTGACTAGTAGTAGTGTTCAGTGTTCAGTACGTAAGTGAGGACGGCTGAGTATGACACAAATACAACAGCAGAACTCGCTGCTGCTGCTGCTGATAAAGTGAGCACTGCAAAGGAAATGAAACAAAATTGTTGCCGTTGCCGCTGCCGCTGCCGTGCGTTGTGTTTCTGACATGAAAAATGATGAGACACTTGTTCTTGCCTCTTCTTCTTCTTCTTGTCCGACTTGTTTTAACAGCAAACTGGAGGGCAAGGGCCGAGGATGTATTAGAATGTACTTGCAAAAGTGGAGAGAGATATTGAGAAAGCAAAAAACCTCCGCCCCCGCCGCTATTATTATTTGCTGCTGCTGCCGTTCTTAAATTATTACTTTTATTGCATGGCACTGTTTATTAACGAGCATCCAAGAAGAGAGAAGGCAAAAGGGGGGACCAAAATCTGTCGAAAAGTACTGCTCGACTTTTTGAGCTGGTGAAACTGCTGGCACTAAAGCTGCCCATTTCAATGCCTTCTCTTTGTCCAAGCACTGGTGTGTGTGTGTGTGTTTGTTTTGGGGTGGCAGCATTTCACCCTCTAAATAATATCAACCCAAAAAGCTGGCAAACTTCAACGGCCAGGCTGCAATGTGATGCTTCTGACGCTTGACCGTTAGCATTTTTTTCTCAGTTCAGTGGCACAAAGTTGCCGCCGTCAAAACCGTCACAAATATGTGTTATATTATTACACTGCGCTAAAACTCAGCTTTTTTAGTTGCAAAAGAGAGCAGGGCAAGGGGCTCAAATTATTAGTTTGACTGCGCAATAAAACTGTATGTGTGTGTACAGTTTTTCTGTTGTCAAAAGTTGCAAGAAAGAGTCTTCAAAACTGGCTAAAATATTGTTAATGCCGACTGGTTTTTTTCTGTTTTTGGTGACGACTGCTGTTGACAGTCCAAAATGGGAAAAATGCGTATATTTTGTTGGTTGCTGCTTTTTTTCATTTCAATCTCTTTTTATCATGCTAAAAGTTTTCAAACTTTTTGTTTCAAATAGAACTAAATAAAAACCTGTAACACAGTTCTTCTTATTTACAACTTCAGACTAGGCTAGAGCAAAAACCGTCAAACACATTTTGGTCGCATTATTTTCAGCCATTAAACAGACAATTAAAGAAACTAAAACAGGTTCATTTGGCGGAAAAAAGAATAGAAATAATAGGAAATAAAACAAAATAAAAAACCACAAGCACTCAACAAAAGTAAAAGAAAAAAAGCAAATGATTTATCTCTTTGAGCCTAGCAGTTTTCTGATCATCATCATCTTCTTCTTTTTCTGTGTCCACTTTGATTCCTCTCAGTTTTCCATTGCAGAGCGATTCATTAGAGCAGCTCATTTGATATACCTTTTCCTCTTCCTCTTTTCCTTCTCCTTCTCTCTTTTGTTTACACAGACTTCTCAAACGGTTCGACAAACATTGGTGTGCCATTATCGGTGTGCCAAGTGTGTGCTGCTGCTGCTGCCGTTGCTTTCAAAGTTGTGCAAAGCTCATTAGGTTCGTTTGAAGGGGAAGCAAAAGTAGAGGCAAAGTGAGTTCATCGACAGTACAGTACAGCACTGCTCAAACTGTAACTGATACCACGGCCTCAAATACCATAAAAATAAGCAAGTGAGCACGATCGGTAAAAGATCATTTTAATCAAGTCACCTCTTTTTAATTTTAAATTTTTTACTGAATTTAAATATCAGTTTGGAATTAGCATTGGGTTGAATATGACTTAGAGTTGTTTTGAACAGTAACAAACAAGAAAGAAAAAAGCAGTAATAGCGCAGCAAACTCCTCGATTTAGAAATTAATCACGCAAAGCAAATAAGTAAATAAGAATTGAGAGGGTAACTCGAAATTGAATTCGGTCAATTGTGTGATCGGTACTATGCCCTAGAAAGGAAAGATAAGCCAGATACAGCAGGAAAGAACGCAAAGATAAACACAAAGAAAAGAGAGGTAGGAAAAAAGGAGAAAGCAATCGAGAAGGCAAATGTAGCAAGTTCAAAGCAGCTGAAACACACTCGCGCCATTACACACCGGACCAGTGGGCACAAAGCATCGCCAATAACATCAGAGCAAAAGATGCAATCAAATTTAAATTGCACAAAAATTGGTGGTGATGCCACAGACAACCAAAAAAATATTTAGATTTTTTTAGGCAAATTAATTACAGGATGTTAAATGAATGAGTGCTGCAATAAAATTGAGGATCTTAATGCACCTAAATTCACATTCATTGACTCATTTCTTTGTGTTGATTACTGGCTAAAGCTGGATAAACTCTGGCTAATGACAAAACTAAAACTTTTGTTATCATTATAAAAAAGCAAATTTCTTTGTCGGCAAACGGCAAAGGATTCTCTCAAAATGAACAACAGCAACAACACAACATCATCAAAAAAACAAAAAGATAACTCAAACTTTCAGTTGCTTTTGCCGCTGCAAACATACAGGCACAAAAAACTGCAAATGCAAATCCATTTGCAAGAGTAAATAATACACATACACGGACAGGCTTAGACTGCAGCAGGGTTGTACAAATAAATGTTGAAAGACACTTTTTCCCCGCTTTGTACATTAATTGAGAATATGCAAAAAAACAAAATTTTTTTATCAATAGGGTTCGCGCCCTAATGCAAGTTTAATGGCCACTGCAGTGCAGTCCAATGGCTGCTGCTGAAGAAAGCTACAGAAACCGGAGAATCTAGCTTCGATAATTGGCAATGATGGGGTGCATCATTAATATTTTTTTCGGCTATCGGTCTGTCTGTCTGTCTGTCTGTGTACCCACCACCACTACCACCACTAATACCTTGCTTCCATTTCCTCCTTTTCACTCATCCGTCGTCGTCGACGTTCTTCTTGTACAAATGTCGTGCGGAAAAGAGGGTGCACACTAATTCAATTTAAATCGTTACAGGCTGCTCAGTAGTAAGGTCGGCAACTAATAACTCTCGCCGCTTCTGCATTTGAGCTGCCCCTGCTGCAATTATATAAGCTTCTGCGACAGAACTGCTTCTCCTCTTGGAGGAAAACGACGACGACGACGACGACAGTAGTTCAAGCGTGAATAAGCAGTTGAAGAGAGAGAGAGCGAGAGAGCGAGAGAGAGAGAGAGAGAGCAGAGAGCAAGGAATGGAAAAGGGAAAAAAGTTGGACTGCAGAGTTGAAAGAACCAGAAGAGCCAGGGAGCATGCAGATAAAAGAAGAAAGGAAAAGCATTGCAAATCGGCATGAACAATAATGTCGCCGGCGCAGCAGCGTCGTCCAGTTCAAAAGTAGTATACTTGGACACACACACAATGGACATCGACCGCGGCTCCGGCGCGCGGACAAATTGCCAATTTCATGGTGCGATCTGCTTGAAATTTTAAATTTGTTATATTTACTTCTCTCTCTCTCTGTTTTCTGCTTTTTCCTTCCTTTCCCTTCCATTTGGCGCGCTCAAGTAAACACAGTGTGCGCTGCAAACGAAGTAGAAGAACGAGTGAAAGAGAGAGAAAGGAAGGGGACAGGAAGAGACAGTGAAATTGACTTGAAGCAAGCGACTCAGTGCCGCTCCATCTACTGTACAGCAACACTGACAAAGATGAAAGAAGGGAAGAAGAGAGTCCAGGCCAGACCAGACTAGGACCTTCAGCTCAAATTTAAATTTGTCCCAGTGAATCCACTCAACGGTAAAGTAATTGCCTTACTTTTCTTTTCGCTCAATAGCTCGCGTAAAGAAGGGCGAATGCTGCTGTTGCTGCTGTTTAGACAGCTCCCGTTACTGGGATTACCGCAGATGACAATTGGCGTACAAAGTTTTGACAATGCAAATGCTGAAACGGATGTACGCGAGAAACGGCAGGCAAATGACGAGATTGTACTTCTCTCTTTCTTTTGTAAAATGTAGACAGACAGACAGTTTTTAATTAGAGATGTTTAACCTGAAACGACCCAGCTGCTGCTGCTAAAACTTGTCAAACTGAGCCCAGATGAAAACGAGTAGAAAATGCTGTTCTTTTTTTGCTGCTGGTGGTGGTGGTCGGTGAACTGAATAAAAAGGAACCACCAAATGAAAAGTACATTTAGAGAAAGAGAGAAGATAGACAGCAGTGAGCAGGCAAGCAAGCAAGCAAGACAGGGCTAAACTTTTCTCCTGCTACTTTTTTCATTTAGGCAGGCAAAAGGTGCCCACTTCTTCTTCCTCTTTTTCTTCTCTTTTTCTCTATTAAACTAAACTTCTTTTGGCAATTTCAAGTCTGGACAAACAAGAGCAGCAGCAGCAGCAGTAAATCAGTGTCCGAGCAGTGGACATAGTGAAACTCTGAGGATGCAGTCCAGCAACAAAACGCAAAGGAAAAGGAAACCGAACAGCAAAGGAAAGCGCAGGCAGGCAAAGCAAACACAAACATTAATTACCCGCACTATTCGGTTATTAATTAGGCAATTAGGCGACTGCAAGTGTAATTATCAATTAAAGAAGCGGCGGAGGAGGGTGGGCAGGCACTGAAAGGGCAGCACTAATTAAAAATAAACACAAGAGCATTGCTGATGGAGGTTGGAAGTCTTTTCAGTGTCTTGGGAGGAAAAGAAAAAAATCGTTTTATTTTTAGTTTCCACTGACCAACAACACTCCTCGTGTCCTGTCGCAATGTCGCACTCAGTTTACTCGGTGCAACTAGAAAAAAAATTGTTGCAGGGAAAAAAGTATAAAAGTGCAATTAAAGAAATTAACTGTGTGTAATGTGGTACGCAACCTTTTTTTCCAGCAGCAAACCTTTTCCAGCTAACTGACCATCGTTAGAAAGATTTCTGCAAACCTATTATTTGGCAGCAATTGAAATGGAGAGATAAATTGGCAAAAAACCCCCAAAAAAAGTTCTGAGAACAAGAGGCAAACACTGAAGAGCATGAACTCCCGTCAATCGAACTGGGTAGCAACACTTTTTCCCTAGCATCCACTATTTAGCAGCCACTTTAACCAGCCAACACCACTGCAAAAAATGGCAGGACACGCGTTATTAATTTTGCAAACAACAGTGGACGGACTTGATAAGCAGACAAACAAACAGTAAACACATAAAGGTTTACTCTCTCTCTCTCTCACTCTTCATCTTTTCCCCCAAATTGCACCCTTGCCTCTAGTGGATTAAAATTTCTTGTTTCAGAAAACAAGTCAGCCGAAGCCAAAACTGAACGATCTAATGTCGTTATACCGTTTAACTCGGCTAAATCGAGTTCTAAATTCTTCTGCGTGCATTTGTGTGCAGATTAGTGCAAAAAGGGGTCGAACAAAGTGAGAGCAATTGATTCTAGTCGTTAGTAGCCCCAAAAGGGATGCTGAAAACACTATGAACTTTATTTTGGTTCTAAAAGTGCTTGTGTTTGCCTTGCCAAACAAAAAGTGTCTAGGCTGGCAATCGCCAAAAAATGGATGATGCAGTGAAAACAGTTTTTTTTCAACAACAGTTCGTAGTAGAAAAAAAATTGTTTTATTTGACTGGCCAGGTTTTCCGCTGATGCTGCTGCTGCTAATAATAACAAAAAGTGTTGTACTTCTTTCTTTAAAATAACATTTACACTAAACAAATTTCTGTAGAGCCGTTTTTTCCTGCGCACAAAAAGATGGCACTGATTTGTAGTATTTAGTGTTGTAATAGTACAACTGTGTGTTGTTATTGAATTGAAAAACTACTACAACATTTCTCCTTTTCTTATTTTCACATTTGAGCAAGTGGGAAAGAAGTAGACAAATAATTTTCTTTTCTATGACCAGGCCAGTTCTGTTTCACAGTTCTGTGTTTGACTGCTCCGGCTTTCACTTACACATTTTTCAGCTTTTTGGCACTCAATCTAGTAGTCTAGGGTAGTACACTTTCCGCGCTGCTCTTATCAAGTGAACAGCAGGCCAAAAAGCAGCAGTTGAAAGAGGAAAAAGATTGACTGCTAAAAGACTGACTGCAACCAAACAGAAATCAAGCAATAGTGGTGGCAGACGCCACTTTAAATTACACTTCAGTTTGGCAAAAAAGCAGATTTTTTCAATTGAAAAACTGCAACAAAAACGATAGCTTTCATTTCCTTTCGTTTCAGTCAATCACCAAGGACACTACTACTACTTCTCCAAGATTAGCCGGGCATTTCACTTTTGCTTTCTTTTTCTTTGCTCTAATCGGCACACATAAATTAATTAAGCAGCCAGTCAGTTTGTGTGTGTTTAATGCTGGTCAATGCTAGACACTCGTTCTGGTTCTTTCTTTCATTCACTTTTGCCATTTTGCGGATAAAATGAACAAAGTGGCCGCCGCCGCTGCTGCTCTTGGCGATGACAAATTATTGGCAGTGCCAAATAAAGTTTGCTTTCTTTTGCTTTCTTCTTTTCTTTCTTTTCCGTTCTCTAATCAAGTGACAGACACAAGCTGTCTACCACTTTATCAGATGGTGGAGAGCGAAATGGGTACAGCAGCAGCAGCAGCGAGACTTTTCTGTCAGTAAAAAAGAAAAGAGGATGGAAAAAATAAAATCTTTTTTTACAGCGACACAAGAGTGACGTAGGCTGCAGCAGCAACAGCAGCAACCAAGCGTACCACTTGAAAAGAGCAGCACCAAAAAAATTGGTGAAAAGTTTTGGTCAAGCCTTTATCTCAAAGACCGCTTTTCATTCTCATTTTGCTGACCTCTCCTTCTCTGTTTACTGCGAGATAATTACTCTCCAAAACACTGTTAAAACTGAAAAAATCGGCTAGTAATGAAAAAAGTGTGGTGTCTCCCGCTTCAAACAAACTCTTGATGATGGCAGAGCACCCTTGCCACCCTTCAGTACTCCATTCATTCATTCACTCACTCATTCATTCAACTCGGTAAAAGTCCATAAATAAATACCAACAGCAACAACAACAACAACAGACAGACCGCAATATATCATAATAATATGGCAATTATAGGCAGCAGCAGCAGCAGTGGACGTTGCAGGAACCTCTACAAACCTTCCTCAGACAATTACACACAGAAAGAGAGAGAGAGAGAGAGAGAGAGAGAGAGAAGCAGACAATCAGACAGGCAGAAATTAATTAATCACACACACACAACCAAACACAAAAAGCAAACAGTAGAAAGTGAGGGAGAAGGAGAATTCCAAGAACTCCTCTTTCTTCTGCCTCTTGAGCTCACTCTCTCTCTCTCTCTGCTCCAAAAGTGAACGAGCAGCTCTGTCGCGCCTTTGATTACTGCCTGAGCAGTGTTAGATTAAAGAGTAAGCAAAAAAAGTGCAAAAAGCAAACAAAACGAAGCTAAAAGTGAGAGAGAGCGAGAAAAAGAAAAAGAGAGCAAGAGTGCAATTAATGAGAGTCAAATTGGCATAGTACAACACACACACACACACACACACACACACACACACACACACTTACACACAATGTTTACGTCAAGTCATAATTCGGTGCAACTGGAGAACAGCAGCAGCAGAAGCAGAAGAGGAGAAGAGAATTCGGGCAGCAGGAGTGGAACAACAAACCAGCGCATGATTAATGGCCAAGAAAGTGAAGACCAGAGCAAAAGAGGGCAGAGAAAGAGGCAGCTGCCAGTGCCACTTGGAGGAGATGATGCCTGGCAGTTTAGTTTAGTTTAGTTACAGAATCAGCAGCAGCAGCAGCAGCAGCCACTCGAATCTCGAAGGAGACCAATCTTTCAGTTTTTTGTTCTTTGTTTTGGTAAAAATGTATTCTTTTTTTCTGACCAGTACTAAAAAGAATATTCGGTTGTTGCTGCTGCTGCTGCAGCGGCACTTTATCATCCCGTTGCCGCATTAGGTGAATTGCCAGTTGTTGAAATGTATTTGTTTTTTGCTCCCCTCCTCAAACCAATTGAAGTAATTTTTCAATGGCAGACTGCTGTTGTTTTTGTTACTGCAACATTTTCCCTCTTTTCAGTTCTCTAATAACTACCGAGAGGTTGAACAAAAGAAATAGAAAAAAGTTTTAAAAACTTCCACAAAGTGGACAATTTTAATTGAATTTTGTTGTTTTTTGTTTAACGAGTTACAAAAGAAAGTTTAAAAAATGAGAGCATAACTAAATAGAGAATAATGGACTGAACAGGAAATCTGCTTTCTAATTTGTTGTTAATTTTGAGCAATAAAAAACATCGTAACTATCATTAACCTGGCTACTGATAAAAAAATTGAAATAGATTAAAAAACCAGGTACATACTAATGAAGATTAAGTGAAGTGATTTTACAACAGTTTATTATTCTTATCGTGCCTAAAAACTGAAAAGATAAAACGGTATAAACCTAGCGAGACATCAAAAGCAAAATTTGAATTAGAAAAATGCTGGTGATAAGTCTTGAAAAACAGTAACAACAAAAAATAACAAATGCAACACAATATCAACTAGAAGATGTTACTCGCTAATTAGTGCCAAACAAGACAATGTCTCAACAACTGGCCAAAAATGACGGGGCAAATTATATTAGTTCTATACATTTTTGGTCTGCATTTTCTTCATATGCAGCTCAAGTTGCAACTCACTCTCACTCTCACTCTCTCTCTCTCTTCTTTGCCTTCAAGATCAGGTTAAACTTAGTACTAATGGCGCAACACACAAAGAGGACACCAAGATGACAGAGAAATCTTTGCTCTGTACGTTGTTTCTGTTCATAAATCATTACCATCATCATCATCATCATTTTTGTGCAACGTGGCAAGCAAAAACAAAATTTGAGCTGAAGCAAAAAAAGCTGCTTTGACTAAAAGAGATGGCAGAAATTTGATCAATTTTCAGTGAAAGCTAGTTGAAAAAAAATTTCTATGTCTATGTAATTACAACACTTCACTGTGTGACACACGCCAACATCTAAAAAAAGAAGTAATGCTGCAAGCTGATGTCGCACTTTTCTTCTCTTTTATTTTCTCAGTGTTCGCTTCTCACTTGACTACAATTAATTACCAGTTGAGAAGATGCTGCTGCCTGCTCACTTGCAACCAAAATCACTGGGCGTGTGTGTGTTTGAATATATTTTGCTGACTGACGATAAATTCAGTCTTACTCAGTGAATGTATCTGCAAGTCTGTCTCCGTTCACCTTTAAATGGCAAACGAACACACAAAAGCAGGCAAACAAATGACTGACAGTAAGACCAAGGGTAGCATTTAGTGGCTCCAAAAAGAGCCTAGGTTAACAAAAGCTCGTCCAGCCAAATTATTATTACCTGTACCTGCTGTACCTGAACTCCACTTTGTGTTTTGTTCAACTTTACTAGGACGGTTAATTTATAGATTAGGCGTTGACCGAGAATTCCCTTTTTCTTCTGCTCGTTTAAGCTGTTGCTGCGGCTTTATTTGCAGTGAAAAAGTTGGGCAAAGTTGCTTTCACCTTTTGCCAGTTTTTTACCACTGACAAGGCGCAATTTAATTCAATAATACACCTCTCAGTGCTGACAATTAACGCTGACGGTCAACAATTTGAGAGAGCAGAGTTCTCTACAGCTCAAAAAGAGTTCAGCTTTTTAATTTACAATTCAAAAATACAGAAAAAATTGTTAATAATTAGTGCGTAAGCACATTCTCTCATTCATTACAAAAGGGTTTAAAAATGGGAAAAGTGTAACGGCAACACAATAAAAAATTTTAAAAAATAATTACTATTCACTCTTTCAAATGGGTAAGTGGAAAACGCTAAAGGCAGTAAAAGGAAGCTTTCTCTCACGTTTTAAACAATTATAATGATAATAAAAAAAATTAATAAATGATCGCATTAACTGGGCAGCCCTTTAAACGCAAAAAAGAGGAGTAGAAGGTGCCATGAGTTGCAAAAGAGAATAGAGAGTGAACGGTGAAAACACATTCACATTTGCATAAGCACCTTATCGGTGCATTAGAAGTTTATCGAAACTGTAAAGGGAAAAGGAGAAAGAGAATGCTAAACAGTGAAAAAGAAGATTGCAACAAAAAATTTGGGCTAGAAGAATGAAAGAAGGGGAAGAAAATCCTTTTCTTTTCTCTGCTCTTCTTTTTCACACTGTTTTTACAATGAAAAAAAAACACAAAAAACGATGCAGTGAAGTGAAGAGAGCAGTGAAGAGCAGCGCGGTAAAGTAAAGTAGAGTGTAAAGTCAATGTTTAAAATGCAATATTAAAGTGCTGCTGCTGCTGTAGGCGCATAATGGGAAAAGATTAAATGTTCATTTTCATAACTATAGTAATGATGATAATAATATTATGAAAAGATCCTTTCTTTCTCCTGAATACATCTTAAAACGGACAATGCAAAGTAGAGTTTGAAAAACTGGGAAGAACGAGTTGATAAACACTCTAAGGAAGGGAAGGGAAGGGAAAGGAAAGGAAACGGTGCAGTGCTTTAAAAAAGGGAGTGCTGGGAACACAAAAGAAAAAAAGAGTGAGTCAGTGCAACGGACCCACAATGGCCATTAGGGCCAATGGCCAATGGCTGAAAAGAGAGAGAGAGAGAAAGAGAAAGAGAGAGAGAGAGAGAGAGAGAGAGAGAGAG
>JAALOO010000322.1_pt1 | contig 44120 bp, 39 predicted proteins | sample 7257641 | NCBI WGS metagenome assembly JAALOO01 (sample SAMN14085613, study PRJNA598686) | mite metagenome | biome: ENVO:01001000; feature: ENVO:01001002; material: ENVO:01001226; isolation source: single female mite from University of Michigan culture on fish food culture... ...
AGCAAAAAAGTGCGTGCAGAGAGAGAAACATCATTTTTTTAGTGAAGTTAGATTAGATAACTGCACTGTTTCACTTTATTGATGATAAAGAAAATGTGCATCACTAAGGTGATGAAATGAAATATACATTTTTTCCTAGATGTTTTTGCACTCATCGTTTTCATGAATGAAAAATAAAATTAATGAACGCAGTTCTATCCGGTTTTCTGTTGAACTGGGTGTGAATGCGGAAACTCAAATTAATGTAGTACAAATGAATAGATAAATTGAGAAATCACATTTTTGTTTCATCACTTAGCACGCAATTGTTTGTGCCTTGGCAACCGTAAGTTTTTCACTGTACTGTTTTCACTTATTGGCACGTTTTCTAATCATTTTCTTTTTGCTTGAAAAATGTGGCCCAAAAATGCTTGTTTTTTACTTTTTCTGCATAAAAAAAGTGTTTTGTGTTTGCTGTGCCCTTCTTATAATTGGTAGTGGCCCTGTCGCTCTTAAATTTTATTTTTTTCAACCGTGTTTTATCATTTAAATGAAAAATTTTACAATTTGCTTCCAGAAAATGAAATTAACTTTTTGCATCTTGCACTAAAAAATATTCAACACACGGTGAACTAATTAATTCTGATCTCCCTTCAAGAAAATCATCAATAATATTTTTCTAGTTTTGTACTTTTGAATTGCTACAAAAATGATTTTGTTTTCTAATATCAAACGCACACGCTGTTTTGTTTTGATAAAAGGTTTTAAAGTTTAAGCAAACAAAAATATAATTTGCTAAATTTTAAGCAGGTGATGCAGCACTTACAGAAATTTGAATATGTAAAATAGTAAAAGAGAAGTGCACCAAAAGGTGATACCGGTAGACATCTAAACAGTATTCAACTTGCTTATAAAATTTTCCACCCTGCCATTTTTATTTCAATTATTATCATTCAGAATAAAACAGGCATTCTGAATGGCCGGAAAGCAAAAGTTAACCTAACAACACTTTGACTATTCTATTGCTTGATCATAAATAAAACAACCTTTTTTTTGTACCAAAAACGAACCCGAAAAAAGTGTTGATTTGATTGTCAACAACAGGAAACTCAGACCCACGTACACAAAAGAAAAGAAGTTGCGGTGTCGACGTGCATCTCCTACCTAATCACCTCAATGGTGTCTGACGCCGTCTAGACACAGACACATTCGTCATAGCCCTTATTATCGAAAGTGCCTATTCTTATTACTTTCCCAATCTTTGTTTGCAAATGATGAAAATATGAAATGTGTGGCCACAAAGAAAGCCAATTTGTCAAAAACGTAAAAAGTGAGGTACTTGGCATTTTGTGAATGTAATTAGAGAAATATCAAAAGATTTTCTCAAATTACTACCTGACCACAAGATAGTAGTTGTCAGCTATTTTTTAGAAAAAAATGCAATAATAAATTTATTTATTGTAAAAACAAAAACGCTTGTGCAAAAGTTCATTTCATCCGACAACAACTTGTTTAAAAAAACAAAAAATACAGAAACTTGACTTTAGTTGCAAAAATACATAAAACCAACTGAGTTTTTATTATAAATTACATTACAAAAAAATACTCAAACTGACCTAAACCATCATATTAAATTAAATATCCTGTCTGGAGCAACATCCGCACACAAAAGTGCTACAATGAAGAACTACTTTTTAAAGAGGATTATATTCAGTAATCACTTATACAAACTTGGCACAAATACGAGCATGGTCAATACCGTTTTTGCTCAACATTTCATCAGTATTCAATTTGCCAACTAAAAGATTATAGAGAAATTTTGTAAAAAAATTGAACAGTTATTTCATTTCCCCGACAACCAAATAACCAAATAACAGTCTAGTCTGGTTTGGTCTGGTCAAATTAAAGTGAAATTCTTTGTCTGTTTGCATCAATTTTTTGCTGCTTAAAATAAGCTAAAAGTAGAGATTCGGAAGCAAATGTTGAAACAAACAACAACACTATCTAATATTCTATTACATAATTTTGTATAATTAAGTTATTACAATGCTGTTTTAATGAAAATTTTCTTTGATGAGACACGCAATATTACATGAAGAATGTTTTATTGTTTCGTGCATTGTCTGTACTGTGGTAATAAAATAAAGGAGACTTACAATAAAAGGCAATTGATGAGATTCGGCTTCAAATTTGAGCTTTTTCAGAGCACAGCAAAATACAAAAATAATAGATGCGAAGAAAATGTCAAAGAGATAACAAAAATAGTTGAACCGTTTTAACAAGAAAACAAGCGTAAAAATAAAAATCTTATGATTATTATGGCGTAAATGTGGTGTTGATTTTTTAAATTGGGTGTTGTTCAACAGGGAGGAAATTCTCGTTACGCCAAAAATGCGTAGGAATAAGCAATAAAATCACAATAACAAAATCATAGTACACACAAAGAGAAAATCACTCAATCAGACAGGTGGCAAGCTTCAAAAGTGGAAAAATTACTATTTTTTCCTCTTTCATGCTATTGCCAGTAATGGAACAAGCGGAGAAGATTTGCTCGTTCAAGCTGAAAAAGAAAAAAGGTCAAATCAGAATCACAAATTAAAGCAAAGCAAAGCTTTTGCCTTTCTCATAAAATTGAATTTGAAAGTTATTATTCAATTGATAAAGATGAAAAAGAAGAAAAATGGTGAGTGGGAGAAAACAGGTGATCACAGGTTGGAAGCAGTTGCAGTTGGCTTGCCTTGCGTAATGATTTCATGCCACCGCTACTGCTGCTGCTGATGTTGTAGTTCAATGGAATCAGTTGTTGAATTGAGGCGCTCAATTAGTTTGGATGTGAAGGTAAAAAAATAAAGTTGCTCTAGTTTCGCGGAAGGCGGCAGCGGCTGCGGCGGCGGCGGCTCGTCCACACGCTCTGGCGTCTAGGCGAACACTGAACACAGTTCTCTGAGAGATTTTCAGTTCTGGTTTTGGCTCTACTGAAATGAGAGTTGTCTGTTTGGGTGCTTGCGGTGTATGTGGTTGTCTTTCTCTCTCTCTGTGTGTGTGTCTTCTGTAGAAACTCTATTCTCTGTCTAGGTGAAGAAGAATTCGTTTTAGTGACAGCTCTTTCTCTCTCACTTTTAGCGTGTCAAGACGTATTCACGGGCAATGGGGGTAAAAAGAAAACACACGAGCGGGATCTTCTTTTCTCATTTACCCCCCCCCCTTTTTCTGGAGCACTTAGAGCGCCAGAGTTTTCATTATATCAAGTTTAGCAGCACAACTCTTTAGCTGAGGCGCTAGCAATTAATCATTTCTTAATTTTGTTTTTGGTCAAATTCATGCACATTAATGCAGTATTTTTGTGCAGTCTTTTGGCTCATGAGAAAATAAGTAAAAAAGTATTAAGTTTTTGTTCAATATAATATTACGTTCTTTTATTCATTTTTATTTCATTATTAAAGCTGCTATTTAGTAATGACAGAAATTACAATTAAACCATCATCAATGTCCAGAATTTGCCCTTTTACAGGCCATTACTTGACTTATCCCTATTGATTTTTTATATATTTTTTTGCAATTTTTTAGTATGGGTTAATTTGATATGTTTGAAATTTAAATTCATTTTTAACTAACAAAATTTACTTATTAATTTTAAATGCAAAAAGTATTCTTAAAATTTTTGTTGTTTTACTATTAAAAAAATTTTTATTTTAGGTTTAAATAAACATTTTTTAGTGTTACAAACAACAGTTTTTTATTAAATTGAAAAATACATTGTCTTAACAAATGAACAAAAATGTAAACTCAACTCCTCTGAGACCCTTTTCATTTTGAACATAAAATTCAAACTGTTTTCATTATTAAATATAACATGCAAATAATTTTTATGCTATTTTTCAACTAATTAACTTGTGCAAATTAATCGTTATTTAACTGTATTTACATATTCATAAGCTTGAAACTTTGTAATAATGAAGAAATAGCATACTTTGCCAAAAAGTGTGCTCAAGTGTACTCTAGTTTGATTGTGTAATAGACACTTGAATAATATCAATAAAACTCTAAAAATATTATTGTGAATATTTTTAAAGTTGAACTTTTTAAGGCAAGAGTGCTTCGAATTTTTTAATTTTACATGTCTCTAATAGTTTCCATGTAAAACACTCATTTTACATTAAATTTATACAAATTTTGGTTATTGCTCCTAAAATTATGATTTTGGTTTTAAAATAATCTTAAAGACTTTATCTTAAATCGTATAGAGAATTTTTAAAAAATGTCGTTTAGTTTTTGTTCTGCAGCGAGGTGAAGTTGAAGTCAACAAACTTTTCAACATTGGTGGATCATTAAAAAATTCCAAAACAATATTTTCCCAAACCTCTCCATACGATTCAAGATAAAGTCTTTAAAAATATTTTAAAACCAAAATCATAATTTTAGGAGCAGTAACCGAAATTTGTATAAATTTAATGTAAAATGAGTGTTTTACATGGAAACTATTAAAAACATGTAAAATTAAAAAATTCAAAGCACTCTTGCCTTAAGACGGGACACCGCGCACTTTTTTACTGTTTTTTCGAATTTTGATTTTGGGGTGGCTAGGATGTTCATGAAAAATGTACTCAATACAAATTGTTAAGAATTTCATGTAGGACAGTTTTGTGTTAATATTTTGACCTTCCGGTGAACGGATTGCAGTCATGAAGGATTTAAATGTTCCGAACCTATTGGTACACTTTCCGGAACCATGGAGGCTGGCATGAAATAATCAGATAAGCCAAATGAAAGGGGACGTCTAAAACTAAAAAATGTTGGAGCTGAATTATTTTTATGTGGTCCCAGACTTTCTGGGATGATTTTTGGTTCAAGATTTAGGATGAAAAATGCAAGAAAACTTAGAAAGTTTACTTTTAAAATATTCTCAAAAAATAATAAGAGCTACATTAAAAGATCTAAGTCCAACAAACTTTAGATTTTTTTGTTACCTCTCATTTGGCATCTCTGATCATGCAATGCCAACTTCCATTTTGCCGGAAAGTGTACCGTTCGGTGTAAAGATCTTAGTAAAAAATGCCGTTGACTAGTAAAGGAAACCAAAAATTCGAAAAAAGTTGCTATGTGCGCGTTGTCCCCCCTTAATTTAAACTTACACTGTTCAAAAATTTGTTTTTCCAACATTTCAAAAAAAATTTGAAAAAAAATATTTTGTAATTTGCAAAAAACACGTTCTGTTTGTACCATTCAAATAATCGTTGAATCCTCAAAAAAGGTTTTTGTAAAATGGTCATCATAAAAAGACAATTTAATAAAAAATATAATGGTCAATAAAAGGTGCCTCATCAAATATTTGCCAATCTAGCTTTTTATTGTTTCCTCTCTATTGACTATTCTTTTTTGTGCAAGCACTTAATTAAAAATTTTAATTAAATCTACTATTTCTACTTCAACCACAAGTAAAGAAAAAACATGGTCATTTGAAATGAGTTAAAAAATTAGTGTTCAATGATGTGTGTTTGCCCAGGGTCGTTTCCTTTAAACCAAATAAACACTTACTCAAGTTTGAAAAATTAAATTATTGAAAAAAACTAATTTGTGTCTTTTCAGCAATGAAAAATGCAAATGTGGACTGTAAAAACACCTACTGTGATATATCGTTTTGCACTTATCAGATCTGTTTGACAACAGCGTCGTTACTATGTGGGAACACAAATCCCAAGTCATTGTGCGATAAGTTGGTTTAAAACGTCGCCCATCAACAAATTGTCGTATCACAAATTAGCAACAAAAACAGTCAAATGTGTTTTGACAATTTTCCTTGACAAGCTACTTGATTGCATTATTGTCTAGACAAGATTTAGTAATTTGAACTTTTTTTCTGAAATGTCTCTATTCAGTTTGAATTAGTGAGTGCACATGTACCGTTCACGTTCAGTGACTTTTGATGTGAGTATTTGTAAACAAAATGATACAAAAAATAATTAATTTAATGTCATTGTGCGCCAAATGCTTTCCTAAATCAAGTTAGGCGCCAGATGCCGTCAGTTGATTTAATAATTTATTTTTGAATATCAAACCAACTCAAACGCATTTGTTATAGCTGTGATGTCAAATAATTCTTTCTTAAAATCTGACAATATTCATAAAAACCTAATGAAAGGAACAGTTTGCTAGCACTAATGACGCACTGAGCAAATAATAAAGTAGACTTCAAATTAATTACCGTCAAATTAATAACAAAGTTATATTTTAAAAGTAAAACACAAATATGCACCTACCCTTGGATGTTAACATTTCGGATCGCCATTTAATTAACAACTTGATGACAGTTGAGATGATGTGCTCAAAAAAATTGGCAGAACTAGAGAAAGAGAAAGGCTGGAGGGACAAGCAGGGTAATTTAAAGTGGGCGACCAATTAATCGTGGTCGCACATGTCCTGTCATCACATGTTGTCAACACCCGCAAATCAGCAAAGCAGCCCAGCAATCCGATGATGATCGATTGGATCAAACTGTCAGTCAGTTTGTTGGTCACATTCAGTAGCACTCAGCCAGCACTCTATTGTTTTTTGTTTTTGTCTGAGGACAAGCAGTCATTTTCTCCCTCACTGCTAATCAAGTCTTCGGCAAACCGAGCTGAAGCGTGACCCGACAACATTCAGTCAGCATTAGGAGTTGTTAACGGTTGTTGTCTGCACATTTATTTAGTATCATCTGTTTTTCCTGTTTCCCTGACATTGACTGGTAATTTCCCTTAATTGTTTAGTTCTTTCAATGTTCTGATGCTACTCAACGTTGTTACAATACTCTCCGATCATCAGTGGACTGATTTGCCTTGGAAATATATTTTTCTCTGGTGCGCACTTGGCTAACCCTTCAGCACACTGCTCTTCTGAATATATTTTCCCTCCTGACCCCTTCTTCTAAATGTACAAACGCTAATATCACTTTAATGACAGACATATTTCTTCTTTTTTCCCTTTCTCAGCCAAGCGAACCATCTCAGCATCGTTCTAAAGTAAATAGAAAAGATAATTTGAAATAAATGAAGCTGAGATCTTTTTCAAAATGTACTCTCGCTGACTGGTTGAACAATTACTATTGTATTGAGAATGATGGATACTAATATCGGTGAAATATACGCTCTTGAGATACTCTCTCCTTCTCAAATTGACATTACCTCTGCTCTTGGCGAACGATTTGTACCAATTTTCAGTTTCTTTTGTTGTGTTTAGTGCATCAGTGTAAAGTCATCAGGGAAGCATCATCATATCTGCTTTGAAGAGGGAAAAAGAAGAAAAAGACGGGAATGATCACTGAGCAGAAGAGAGAAGAGAAAAGAACAAATCAGGCCAAAACAACAGCACACTCTGTGTGTGAGAAAAAGAGAATATTGATTCAGCCACTTACCTGAACCATTTCCTTCCTGATAAAATATTTTTCTTGCTGGCACATTTTTCTATTTGCTAGTTGTGTCAGTGTTTGTTTGCCTTTCAGCTTGCTTCATTTGTTTTTGAAATTAATTATATGATGTGTTTTCTTACTTTCTCCACTGGCGAACCGATGTTTCATCACCGAAAAACTGTTTTGTTTTTCTTTACTTTTTTACGGCAATTTGCGCCTTTTTTGTTTCTCTACCAGCAGTGCATTCACTCTGACTTCTCATCAAGTAGTGCAATTAGTGAAAGTAGGTTTGCTTCAATCAATTGAATTTTCTTTCCGCTGGCCATTCAATTGAGATGTCTTGGGGTGTTAACTTCTCTTTGGGTGTTTTCAGCTATTTCAGCACAGTCATTGGAGTTCACCTAGAATAAAGAGCAGTTAGTAAAGTAATTCAATTGAGAGCATCGATAAAGCTGGCAGGTGATTTCATCACTTTCCGCCTCCGCCATTGAAGTGATTTGATTTATGAGCAAACTCCAGGAGTCTGGTTTGCCTGGTTCACAGTTGAATGCTCCTAGACAACAGCAAATAAAAACGGCGACGGTAGTGAAACTAGTAGCCGATGAACTGCCCTCGTGTTTTGAAATTCGAAGAACAGTGCTACTTCAAGGGAATTCTCACCGACAAGCTGACAACAAGGGTTGTAAACATGTGTATGTTTGTAACTTTTTTTACTTTCCCAGGCATTCCTTGGGAATTAGCAGAATTCGGACACTGCAGTTATTATTGAACTGGGAAAACAAGTTGTTTTTCACTTTCAAATGTGCTCAAAACGAACTCAACAAACATTTTTTGCCCGTTATCTGATCTTTTCTTTTTCTAACCCAAACGGTGGCGCAATCTACCGCCTGAGAATGAAAGCCGGCGACCAGCGGCGACAACCACTTTTGCACATCCTCTGCGGCCGCCCCCCAAGCCTTGTCGCCGTACGCTGACTCAGCACCGGCTGTGCGCATGTCAGCTGGCAACACTGGCAGCCTCTTTCTCTCTGTGTGAGTGAGTGTGTTTCAGTGAAAAAAAGTTTTCACTCACTGACGATCGCTTCTCTCTCTGCCAAATCGGCAATACTACCACCACCAGCAGCCAACTCTCAAATCCTCGCCCGGTGTTACCTTCTGCTCGCTCTAATCTACGACCACCAGCAAATTGCGTGTGTTGTGTGTTACACCGACTTGTTCATCATCCTCGATCCCATCACCACCACCACCACCACCACTACCACCCCCTTCCGACCCAACCCAACCGAACCACTCCACGAACATCATGGGAAACGTGTTTGCGAACCTCTTCAAGGGCCTCTTCGGCAAGAAGGAGATGCGCATTCTGATGGTCGGTCTTGACGCCGCCGGTAAGACCACCATCCTCTACAAGCTGAAGCTAGGCGAGATCGTCACCACCATTCCAACCATTGGTAAGCAGTGCTGGCTATTACACCCTGCTATGCGGTGCTATGCTACTTCCTGGTGCTAATCATGTGACCTTTTTACCGCATCGCCGCCTACAGGCTTCAACGTGGAGACCGTCGAGTACAAAAACATCAGCTTTACCGTGTGGGACGTCGGCGGCCAGGACAAGATTCGCCCCCTCTGGAGACACTACTTCCAGAACACGCAAGGCCTTATCTTCGTGGTGGACAGCAACGATCGCGAGCGTGTTGGTGAGGCACGCGAGGAGCTGATGCGCATGCTGGCTGAGGATGAGCTTCGTGATGCAGTCCTTCTCATCTTTGCGAACAAACAGGTACGAAAGATGAGGAGCCTTTGTTGTGGTGCAAGGCGAGCGAGCACATCAGCAGTACAACAATCGGTTCGCCTTGAAAGCAGGAACTAACTAATCGCTTCCACTTCATTCCAGGATCTGCCAAATGCCATGAGCGCCGCGGAGATCACCGACAAGCTCGGCCTGCACTCACTTCGCAATCGCAACTGGTACATCCAGGCCACTTGTGCAACCACCGGTGACGGCCTCTACGAGGGTCTCGACTGGCTGTCCAACCAGCTGAAGTACCAAAAGTAGTACACCCAGGGTCAACCTAAATCTGCAACAGCACCTCCTCTACCAACCACACCTCTCTCTCCAGTGCAGTGATCGACCCTGCAACCTAATCCAACCAACTTTTAGCCAACATTCGGCATAACAACAGCAACACACATTACACACCCTGCATGCATTCACAGACACAACACACAATTCCACAATCCCAACCACACACTACACCGAACATACACTACACCTCTTGCAGACGACCAATGCAACAACAAGTGATTACTATCTTCATCTTCTTTTGTCCTCCTTTTACCAGCTCGAGGTCAACACTTCTGCGATGTTCCAAGACACCAACACCACAACACCTTTCCTCTCCTCCCCTCTCTCTCTCTCTCTTTCTCTTACACACAAATTTGAGAACTCGTCAGTTTCTATTATCATTCTCGTCTCTCTTCCTCTCTCCTGTATTTTTTATTGATTATTGATTAAACGCTGTCGATTCTCGATGTTTTTGTATCCCTCCTTTCTTTTTTGTTCTTCCCCTGTGACACTCCCATATTACAAACTACACTTTCCACTCCATTATTATTATAATTTTAACCAATCAATTAATGACGACGACGACGATGATGATGAAAGATCACACAAATCAAAGAAATAGTAGCTGATAAAGATCATCCTGACTCTGTCTGTGTTCCCAAGTACACACACAGGACTCATGCTCTCACTGAAGGATTATCACCCACCTCCGATCAGTTCTCACCATTTCTGCGGATCCCAATCTTTATGGTGTAGTCTGAACACAGAGCACCACCACCACCGAACCGAGCTGAACAGCATTTGGCCAGCTATTGAAGTTATCCGATATATCTTTATTGGTGAAGTGACAATAACAACAGTAATAATCATAGTATAAGTTAGTGGAAGGAGTGCAAGCAAAAAACGAATAGGTTTCAGAAAAGAAAGAAAGAAGAGAGTGTAAGCATGAGATGAATGACTGAGGCGTGTTGCGGGAGACGGTGCTTTTTTGGTGGTGGACATTTTGGGTAAAAAGTGTGTGTTTTACTGTGAGAGAGGGACTCTATTGGCAGTGGTGGTGGTAATGGTGGTAATGGAAGATAGTAATGGCCAGAGAAAGTGAGTAATCACCAAAAGAAGAAGACGCAATAAATAGAAATGGCAGTTTGGGTTCTATTTGCATAACAAGGACAGAGTGAAGTGTGTATTAGATCTAGGCTGTCCGGTGTACTTGTCCACACACCCTTTTTCTCTTTCTCGCTCATATTTCTCTGCTATCATCAGATATTAATATCATCATCATTCGGCTCTATTTCAGCTGTTGTAGTAGTGCGCCCCGCTGCTGGTGCTAATGACCGCCGGAGTGGCGTGTACGGCGCTGTTCACCAGACCACCTCCACCACCTCGAGAAGTTCCATGATGATTAAAAGCGCTGCCAATGGTGGCGTACATTGGGGGCGTGCCCAAGGATGAGGCTGCAGAGCCCATCTTGGTGGAGATAAGCGGCGAACTGTTGGAGTTCATGATGGGCGATGAGGTGGAGGAGATGCTGATGTGCTTGCCCATCGGTGGGGGAGGCTCCACCTCATCGACCTGCTCAGCACTGCTTCCACCACCGTTTCTACTCGTTTGACCACCAGGGTAGACCACACTGGGATTCGGCTGAGTGTCATAGGTGTCCATCATGGAGCCGTCGTGGTCGTAGCCAAGGGAGGGCAGGTGGCCACCACCACCGTGACCCAGAGCGCCACCATAGGACTCAATCACCGGCATGTACTCATTGTGACCGCCCATGTACCCTCCTCCTCCTCCATGATCACCTGAGGAGTAGGATGAGTGCTCCAGATGAGGCATCAGCGCCACCTTTCCCAGGCCCGCCTTCGCCTTCAGGTAGTGCTCCCCGTGGTCGTCCATCAGGTGGCCGTACTTGCCGTAGGCGTGCTCATCGTGACCTTTCTTCGCGCCGTACTTCTTTCCGCCGTAGTTCTTGAAGGCCTTCACACTCGACTGGCCGCCCTTCTTGTGGTCGCCGTAGTAGGAGTGGTGGCCGCCCTTGCTGCCGCCCGACTTTGCCGTGGAGAACTCCTTGTCGTACATGTAGCTCTTCTCGTAGCCGTAGCCGCGGTTTCGCGTGTACACGTGCCCGCCGTGGTAGTTGGCGTGATTGCCCTTTGAGCTGCCGGTATTGTCCGAAGAGTGCTGGTTATTATACTTGTTCAGGCCTAGTTTGGGAAGAGAATAAAACGGTTGGCTAAAAGGTTTAGAGAAAAGAGGAAAATACGAACAACATTATAAACTCTTCAACGATCGCACACTGACCTTGGTTCCCGTAGGCAGTATCGCCGTAATAGTCTTTGTAACCTATTTCCCGAGAGGGGAGAGAAGAAGGAGAAAAAGAGATGAGTTAAAGTTAAACAGAAAAAGGAAAGCTGCAATCTGCACAATGGAGACAGGCATCACCAGCACTACTGCTCATTAGAATCGGCAGAGAGAACACAATGACCACTGACCAAGACCGCCAATACTGCACTACAATGGCAGTGTTTGTGTCCACCAATGATCCTCCTCCTTTACCATCAGCAAATAAAAAAGTTGCAATTTTGTCCGGATCATTCAAGTTCAGAAACTCTTTCCCTTTCTCTATTTTTTCCCAGAAACTCTTAATCGAAAAGCATCTTTTCACCAGCTGTTTCAGCTCACACAGCTCGATGGCCAATTACCGATTATGCTAATCGTCTTTTGCGCTGAAATTGCCGAGTTTCTGTTGACTTTTGGCGACTTTGTGTCATTTCTAGAAAGTGCAAGAAGCTTTTGCTTTTTCAGTTTGCCATCAAAAAGGCACAAAAAGTATTTTGACGATTTTAAAAAACAGTGACACTGATTTAAGTCATTCATCATCAAACTGCAAGACGACAATGGATAACAGCAGCGGCAGTAGCTGCCAGCAAGAATCGAAAAGTGACAAAGTTGCGATGATGTCACAACACTTTTAGTCAAAATGAAAATCCAGTTCAGCAGAAAAGGCACAAGAAGAAGGAGAAGACTGAGCAAAACTGCCGCTGATGCTCAATTACGGCAATTAAGCACCGCTAATAGATGCTCCTCTTCTCCGCCCCTCACTTTCACTTTCTTCTTTTTTCACACGACGGCAGTTGTCAACAGTTGCAGTTGGAAGAAAGAGAGAGGGGAAAGCCAGACAGCAGTTGTCTTTGCTTTGTTGTCGCACACGTTGAACGACTCAATTAAATAGCTGCCGAGTGAGATGAAGCACTTCTACTTCTTCTTTTTCTCCTCAGTAGTGTCCAATGCAAACGAACCAAAGTGATAAACACATCTCATTCAGACGACAATGCCACACACAAACACATTCAACTGGTGAGTGTTTCACAAGCGGCAACACCAACTGCAGTGAACTAGTGAACTAATGGCATTCACATTTACATAACTGCTGCACTAGTCCAGTGCTATCTCACTCACTCACTGTCTGAGCAGTTGCTGACTGCAAATGGACAAATTAGCAATGCACTGCTCTCTGACCGATAGTATTAGAAGTAGTAGAGCTGGTGGTGACAGGAGAGGCAATTCTCTCCGAATGACATGTCATCTCGCCGTCCTCGTTTTATCTGCGTTCATTTCACGGACAGATGCCTTTGCCGATAAGGACAACAACGGTTTTTCAGCTTATCTCCTCTTTCCCCAGCAGCAGCACTTACCCTTTGATCCATGATCGTACAGTGACGAGGTGTGCGCCTTCTTCCCGATGCCGCCGTACTTGTGCAGATCATCGTAGGAGCCAGAGGAGAGGCCGCCGCCGATGCCTCCGCTCAATCCACTTCCGTAAGCGGATCCATAGGTTCCACCGGTGTGTATTGGCATTCCATAGCCGCCCAACCCACCGCCACCGTTGTGGCCATATCCACTCAGGCCACCCACGCCACCCGGATAAAGGCCTAGGGCGCCGGATTCTTCTGTTTGAAGATCAGCTGCTGCTGTTGCTGATGATGATGAGGGATGGTGTTGGTGTTGTTGTGAAGATGGTCTGTGGTAGTTTAGCACAGGAATGGCTGCATTGTGTTGCTGTGCTTGCCGGACAAAGACGCTCTGACCGGCGATGGCGATGATTTGTGTCAAGCTCAGGAGGAGACAACAACAGGTGGTGGTGGTGGTGGTGGAGAAGGTGAAAATAGTTGTAGAAAACTGATGATGGGTCTTTTAGGATTTGAGTATTTATAAACAAAAGTGTTACTTACCAGAGAGGACTTCATGGTGGTGCCTGGTCGATTGTGCCAACTGCAGGTGTTGTTCGACCAGTTTAAGTTCAAGTTGGGCAGTTTTAGAGGTAGATTTGATGCATGAAGAGAGGGAAAGGGGAAAGGAAGGTGGCGATCACAAATTCTGGTAAAGACCGATGTGATTCAGAATATCAGTAACACCCCACAATCAGAAGAATATTCTGAAAAACTGGATGCAAGCAAAGGTAGAGAGTAAATTCACAAAGAAAGAGGCATCAAAACAAAAACGAAAAAATGAAAAGATGTGTCGACTTGACCTGAGGAGCTGTTTGACGAATGAAGTGAAAGCGGCCAGTCAAACTTGAATGTCAGCATTGTGCAGTGCTTTTTATACGACAATGGTAATGATGGCCACTTGGCGCCTTTAGACGGCGCCGTTGGCCATCCTCCTCTTCTTGACGCCGCCGTTAATCCACGTTGATGTTTGGAGAGATGACAATTAGAGTGATGAGGGGAAGAAGAAGAAGTATCAGTGTCCAGCACACAACCACAAAATACGTTCCAAGAGCACTGGCCACTCCTGTTGATGATAAGCACCACGACCACTACCACTGCTGAACGACAGATCTGCATAAACCGCAACAGTACCGGCAATTAGTTTTTCTCTCCCGTGAATAAGCTCTCTTGTTGATGCTACATCATCAACAACAACAACTGGCCAACTGTCTTCTTCTTCTCTTCGCACTGACAATGTCACTGTCGTGTCTCTGCATCTCTTCGTTTTGAATGTCATCTCCATCCTTCTTCATCCATCCATCCTCCTCTCCGTTTACTTTTTGCTGACTTTCACTGCTCGAGAGCAATTTGTTTCAGCCGTTTGGACTGGACATCACAGCAGAGAAAATGTTGCCGGACTTGGGCAAAAAACGTTGATTGCGTTTTGGGGAAAATCCGTAGTTTTAAGTTTTAACAATTAACAAGGACGAGTGCACTACTGATGTTTGCTCTCATTTAGTTTAGCAGAAAAGAATCTACATTGAAACTATTAACTTCAACGTTCGATGAGTGAGCAAGACATGAGACAAATGACACCAGTGTTTTCTGTGTCTCTCGATGATCACAGGTCACTTTAGACTGACATGGATGGAAACAAGTTCATGGAAAAACAACAGGCAATAGTCAGTGAGTGAGTGAACAGATGATGATACCGAGTGATGGCTCAATGCAGAGGGAGAGAGCAAGGAATGAATGCCTAATGGACAGGAAAGAAGCTGATGCCTACTCTTTAACTTTCGTTTTTCTGCTCAACCGAAGCTCACACACCAACTAAGTCCAGAGATTACGATCACCAGCAGAGAGCTCACATTGAGCAGCAAATGAAAATCACAGTTCATGGTTGCTGCAAGACTGCATGATCACGATGTTATAGGCAATTAGCAGCAGCAGCAGCCAAAGATGCAGAAGCGCCCCATCTTTACCGTAATTACCACCGTTGTTGCCGCCCACTGATTGACACTTTGAGGCTGGCAGTTGGTGGCGGTGAACAACTAATGCAAATGAATGCAACAGTAGCAGTAGAACAACAGCAAAACAACAACGGTTCCGTTTCACATGACTGGGCAATTAGTACGGTGAAGCTAACTGAGATCTCAGGAAAAAACACAGGCTAAACATAGAGGCCGAAGCTGATTGTCTTATCAGTTGACAGTACTACTAGTGAGCCGCTACTATTGTCCCAGTGAGGAGTAGGTTTGTGGTTGAAGAGCAAAAAGAGTGAAAGTTTGCTTGCTTGCTTGTTTTGATTGTTAGCCAACCACCACCACCACCACGTTGCAGTCAATTGTCCTCAGTGCTCGGTGACGGTTCGATTTGCAGAAGATACTGCAGGCGGAGGAGGACAAAAATGGGGTGCTCAAGTCCTGTCATTCATTGTCAAGCTGAGGAAAACGACAACAATGATGCTCCTTCTTCTTTTTCCAAGAAATGCTTGCCTTATCTAATCTCACTCCTTTGAGCCTTGAATTTCAGCCGTCTCCCACTGGCAATTGCACTTTCTCTTGCTTTCTCTTTAAATATTCACTGAATACTCGCCGTTGTTTAGATGAACGATGCACTACTTTTTTCCTTTTCTGCAGAGAAGTGCTGGAGGAAATCGCCACCATCACACGTCGTTCAATGTAGAGCAGGTGATTCGTCAGGCGGGCAATGGTCTTTGGGTCTGCACATCATCATCTTCATCATCACTAACATCTTCTTCATCTTCTTGCGCCCAATCTAGAGCATTTTGCATAACTCCAACTGAGCCAGCTAGTCAGTCAGTCAGCAAAGCTCCATAATCGGTTTGAGCAGAAGAGAGAAGAGCCATCTTCTGCTGTTTCTGTCACTCGAAAGTAACTTGGTAATTGCCTGCAATTAATTAATGGTCAGGGATGGCGCAATTAGCACTGCTGCAGTGAGCAAACCAAAATGAGCCGTCACTTTGGCTTTTCTTTTCTTCATCGTTTTCTACTTTCGTCCACTTGTAAACGTGCTTTTCTCTTTTTTCTCATCTGGCTGAATGTCAAGTGCAAGTGCCTCCTTGGCTGGTGCTCAATCTCCTTCTCTTTCTCCTTCTCTCTACCGTTGACCACCAGACGATCAGATCAGACACTCCGGTGGTCAGTTTAGTACATTTTTGACACCACAAACAAACGTAGGAAAATTTTAGAAACGTAAAAACATACAGTTCTTTATGCAAAAGTGGCAATGCAGCAGCAGCAGCAACAACAGTGGCAATTAACGGACAGGCTGAGGCACCGCTATTACCGCGACCATTGTCAACCGAACTTATGTGCTTAGTGCAAGCTAGCTTGCTTTCTTGCTTGCTGTCTGTGCGAACGTTGGCAAACAGAAGACTAAATTGAATCTCGATGGCCACATTTTGTCTGACAGTTGGTCTGTCAGTGTGTGGCAGTGTGTCTGCGTTTCGATATCAATCAAGCACGTTCTCGGGTGACTTAATTTAGTGTGCTGGTGGCGGTGGTGGTGCAGTCCGTTATTAATTTGTCACTCGGTTCCCATTGCCTTGAAGTGTGACACACACACACACGGTGTGCTTGTTCCAACTGCTGCATTTAGTCGTAATGTGCCTGAGCAGTGACGTTCAGTTAGAGTTCTGTGCAGTATCGTGTGTTGATAGTTCTTTCTCCTTTTTGCCGATGACGACAGGCTACCATTTTGCAAAATATTAATAAGTTGCATGATGCAAGAAAGAGAAATTGAGGGGATAGTACTACTGTTGATGTGAGAACACTACTCGCATGCTTTACATTTCACTCCTTTTGTCCAATTGACTCTCCCCAGCCACGGTCAGGTGATAACTTGGCACAGGCAGCACCTGCCCCTTTACTTCAATGATGACTGCCTAAATGAATGAATGAATGAAAAAGTGAGAAGCACACACTCAAACTGGAGGCAGCTTCAATGACGGATTTGTTAAAAAAAAGTTGTGGACACTTTTTAATTTTAAAGCTGCTGTTTAGTAGGAGACAACAGTGAAATACTTCCTTGGAAATGGATTGCCGGTTGTTGTTGTGGTTGCGGCACATTGGCCTCCAATAACAGCAGTAACAGTGGCACTTGAAACACACCACTTCCCAGTTTTTCATTGAGAATTTTTTGCAACAAAAAAAGTCGGAATTTAACTTGTTGAGCAGTTCAATACAAATGACATAATGTAAACTTCCTATAAATCATGAAAATAAGATTTTTAAAGTAACTTTTTAGACAAAAGTAACTAAAATTCTAAAATAAAAAGTGATCAACATCTCAACAGTACACCTCACTATCAGTAGATCAGCACCTTTTTAGTTTTGTCTCCGAGGTATTTCTTACACATGTTATTAACCACTAAACAGCCAAACCAGCTCTAATTATTCCCAGAGGACTGTAGAGAATCAAAGTGTTGTGCTGTCCCTCTAGAGGAGTACACTTTAGCACATGCTTGCCATTACTGATAGTTGATGAGCAGGGTTGCTAGAGAGTGGCTAGCCAAGACAGAAACCCCGCACTCGCTAGCTCGTTTGTTAACATTTGTTGATTTACGTCGTGCTTATTTGCATTTAAACTCAAACCTGAACTCAAACCCAATCACCAATGTCTTTAACAGCAACCGGCCCGAACAAGAAAAATAATCGCAAAGATGACCACCTGTCATCACCATCAACGCCATCATCGACCACTTTCATCTGTCGACACCAAGGATGTTATTATCTGGCAGAGAACACCAATGATCTTCGAGAGCACGACCGAACACACAGTAAACTACAGCCGTTCAGCTGTACGATCTGCCCGAAGCGGACGAAAAAGCGAACCAGAGATCAACTAGTGATTCATCTTCGGAAGAGGCACAAAGCTGAAATGGAAAGGTATTCAAAAGGAGAAAAATCGGCCATCTTGAAACATACGCACATTGACCAGTCGATGCTCGACAATGAAAGGCGAACGATTGGCCTTTGGCTGTCCAGTCAATTGTGCGCTCAAAAAGCCAAGAAAAACCACCATTTGAGTCAAAAGGATGCATCCATTGACATTCGGACATTACCAACAAGCAGCACTTCAGCTACTACCTCCACTACCTCTACTACCACCTCATCTCATTCATCTTTAGCCCCCAGTGTTCAAACAGCTGTTGACACTACTTTCACCGGCCCCCTTTTCTGCATAAATTGCAAAAATGTAAAGTTTAAAAATTTTGACGGTTTTCACCAGCACTACCGATCAGTTCACTCGTTCCTTAAGCCATTTCAGTGCACCTATACAGACTGTGGCTTTGCCGGCACGCTGCTGGAGGACACTGATCGGCACTTCATTAAGTTCCACATGAGCAATGATTTGCCTTTCATGCGCAAGTCGTACCTGAAAACGGATAAACTAGCGCTGGCACAAGAGGAAGAAGAGATAAAACAGATTCTGATGGGGGTTGAAGTTAAGGCTACAGATTTTTCTGCTTCAGCAGCCCCTTCTGTGGACTTTCAAACAACCAATGCACCAAACTCAATTGGAAATGATAACAGCAACAACAACAGCAGCAAAAAAGGCAATAAATCCACTTTATCAGCCACTTTTTTGACGGAAAATGATGTTATTGAAAAGGTCGAGCAGCGGACACTTTTTTCTGATTCAGAACAAGTTTACAAAGAAGAGGAAGCAGATTTTGAGCTGAATGAAGTAGAAAAGGAAGAGGAATCTTACGAAGCTCTTCTTGCCCGCTATGAACGACTTCTGTTGCAGTATCCGTATGAGTGCCGCATAGACCCCAATTGTCAGTTAGGTTTCACCAAAGATGCAGATCGTCTGGTGCACGAACGTGAGCACATCGGCGTAAAACCCTTTCAGTGCACTTGGCCAGTGAAGAATTACGATGGAAATATTAATACTGAGATATGTGGTCAACATTTTCTCCGCGAGCAGTTCACCAGAGATCACATCAAGGCGGAGCACTACATTGAACTGGAAGGTGATGCTAAGGATGATGATCTGTACATTGATCAGTACATTTTTGTGAATCAAGAATTGCTTACCGCTTAACAGTTTTTCTGCAGATTTGCTCACACTGAGAGATGATTTTGTCTTGACTAAGCTCGTAAAGTACTTTCAATATTTCTAAAAATTATATTTATCAACTAATAAACGACTAAACAAAACTTTTGCTCAACGAAAGCTCTGCCATTTGATACTAAATTCATAAAGTCAAAGTGCAAGTAATAGGCAATCTACCCAAGGCACAACAAACAGGTATTTGCAAAACAAAAATGTTAACTGCTCTAATTGCTTAAAAATATTTTTCGATTGTAGAGGTAGTGCGGCTCATGATATCAATTTAAGTGCACACACATGATATCCTGACATTTCATGTTAACCATTTCATCGCACCACTTTGTTAATTTAAATTTAGCGGGGGTCTGAGGGGAGCTTAGCTCCTTTTCCTCTGCTAATTGGCTTGCGATGAAATGGTCTTGCGATGAAAAGGTCTTGCGATGAAATGACATAGAGCACACACACCCAAACACACACACGCAAATGCGCAGAGATGCTCAGAGCAGCTCAGTGCTAATGCTCTCGCTCACTCGTCGCCCAACAGTTGGCTTGTCTTGCATCTGCACTGTTCTAGCTTAGGCACCACCGATCCAAATGGAAAAATTTTTGTCATCCTCGCGTCGTCCACCGTCGCCTGCTTCTTCTGTTTACAAAAGCAGTGATTACGATGACTATTGTACGTCATCATCAACATCACCACTCTCCAGTGGTGAAAAATACGATCCATCAAATGAAAGCCACCAAAACATTTCTAGTAAAATGAGTAAACTCGGAGTTATCAGAAAGCGATGTAAAAGCTCGAAAAGCACTGCAACATCCACAAGCACCGCACCCGCTCCTTCTTCCTCAAATGCTGAATCTCTAGGACCACTGGTGATCTGCCGTACCAACCCAAAAGACGGTACGCAAGTTTACATATGCAAACGCCTAAATTGCAAACAAACAATTACAATCTATCAAAACTTGGTACGACACGATCGAATCCATCGAAAAGCTAAACCTTGGCGATGTGGAGTTTGTGGCCATAAATCTTCTCAAAACTCTGCTGTAAAAAACCACATTCGCAGGAAGCATTTTAACCCGATTTGGCGCAAAAAGAAATCGAAAAATCTAGAGAAACGCTTTGATGACTACCTGCTGAAGAATTTGCAGAAGGACAGTGAACTTTTGCAGAAAGAAAAAGAACTTTTTGCAAATGCAGAAAGGATTACACTTCCTTCTTACAAATGTCTTCTTGCCCGTTATGAACGACTGACACTGCAGTACCGGTTTGAGTGCCGCATAGACCCCGATTGTCAGTGGCGCTTCACCAAAAATGAAAGCCGTCTGGTCCACGAGCGTGAGCATATTGGCATAAAACCATATCAAGTAAGTAAGAGTGGCTTTTGTGAACAAAAATACCAATTGATTCTTTTTGTTACATATCAATCAGTGCACTTGGCCGGTAAGGAATTACAATGGAAATGCTAATACTAACATCTGCGGTCAACATTTTCTCCGAAGGCAGTTCACCAGAGATCACATCAGAGAGAAGCACAACATTAAACAGTATTGTAATGCTATTGATACGGATCTCTACATTTTTGCAGATCAAGAATTGCTTACAGCTTAACAGCTTTTCTGCATGTCTGCATATCAGAAAAAAATTGCATCTTACTAGCGCAGTTGACTTGAAAGCATCGTTCGATCAACATACTGTCGCTTTTTGGCTTATCACTAAACTATATTTTTATCAATTAATAAATAACTACACAAACTGCTTGTTCAGCAGCTTCGCCAGTGTTTGATTCTAAATTTACACAGTCGATGTGCGCGTATTAGGCAATCGATTCAGGGCAAAGCGAGGGTATTTGCGCAGAGAAGCATCAACTGCTCTGATTTCTTTGAGATACTCTTAGACTGTAGGGGTAGTGCTGCCCATGATATCAATTTCAGGGGCACACACAGAAGCAGAAATGCAGTTGTGCAGAGATGCTCAGAGCAGCTCACTTTAGAAACAGCCACTGTTCTCACTCACTTGTTGCACAACAGTGTTGACCTGTCTTGCATGTGCACTAGTGTTCTAGTCTAAACACCACCGATCCAAATGGAAAGTTTCTCATTATCCCCATCATCGCCTGCGTCTTCTGTTTCTTCAACCGACAGTAGTTATAGTGAAGGTGGTGATGATCATTATGATACCTCATCATCATCATCACCCTCATCATCATCATCGTTCAGTGAGGAAGACTACGACCCACCAGACGAAAGCACCAGACACATCTTTAGTAGACCAGACAAAAAATATGAAATTGCCAGCAAACGTTTTCAAACTCCTTTCATCTGTCGACATAGCGGGTGTTACTATATTGGGCAGCGAGTTAGCCACCTTCAAGCCCACGACCGTGTCCACAGTGGCCAGCAACCGTTTTCCTGTCGTATTGGCAGCTGCACCAAACAGGCGACTACTAAGAGTGGAATTCTGCATCACATTGAAGTGCATCACCCCACTGAGGCTTCTGTGTGTCTAAGTGCTGGTTACGGCCGATTATTGCCGCTCGCTGAGCATGTGGACATTGACCAGGTGATGCTAGATCGGGAACAGCTGCAGATTGAGCAGTGGCTGGACAGTGAAGAGTGTCGAGTCAAAGCAAGAAATGCCGTGAACACTCAGCATTTTAGAATCAGATCTTCAGCCAACACTAGATCTTCACTATCATCTTCACTGGACACCACCGTCCAAACATCTGCTACTACTTCAGAAACTGCCTCCGCCGCCGCCGCCGCTGCCGGTACCTTCTCCTGTCGACACTGTGGCAGGATAGACTTTGAAAACTTTGAAAGTTTGCGCCGTCACGATCGATTAGATCACTCTCATTTTACGCCGTTTTATTGCGCCGTTTCAGACTGCAACTTTGCCGGTCAGCTGAAGGAAGACGTGGAGCGTCACTTCAGTGAGTTTCATAGTAGTGAGGGCTTAACTTTCATGAGCCAGTATCTGTACGTCGATGAACCAGCGCTAGATCTGGAGGAGGAACAGATTAGGCAGTGGCTGAACACGGTTGACGTTCAGATTGCGAATTCTGCTTCTACTGAAAATGGACAGCGTCCTTCTGCGGCTCTTCAAACTTCTACCATTGAAAATGACGTCGGTGATAATAACAATGAAAACTCAAATAGTAATGCAGCATCTACAAACACCGCATACTCTCCTCCTATTTCCTCTTGTGCTGAATCGCTAGGCCCATTGGTGATCTGCCGTACCAACCCAAAAGACGGTCCGCCAATTTACATATGCCAACGCCCAAACTGCAAACAAAAGCTTTCAAAATATCAACACTTGGTACGACACGATCGAATCCACCGGAAAGCTAATCCTTGGCGATGTGGAGTGTGTGGCTATCTGTCCTCTCGAACTTGTAATATAAAAGCCCACCTTCGATCAATTCATTTTAACCCGATTTGGGGCAAGAAGAAATCGAGAAAACTGGATGAATCTTTTGATGATTACCTGCGGGAGTATCTAGAGGAAGACAGTGAACTTCTGAGGCTAGAAAAGGATCTTTTTAATGAGGCAGAAAAACGTACACTTCCTTCCATTGCTGATGAAGATGATGAAGGAGCGGGGGAGGGAGAGGAAAACGAATCTTCTGAAGAAGATCACATGAGGAATTTTAACACGGAAAACAACCAGCATCAGCAGCAATCTGCACACGACTTGGTCGAGGAAAAGTATGAGGATGATGTAGATGAACTCTTGTCCCCACCTTCAGAATCATCATCAGCATCATCAGCATCAGCATCATCAGCAGCATCCAAAGAACCCGATTCCGTAATCATCTACTGTGAAACTCGCAACAACCGCCCCTACTTCATTTGTCAACGAGGTATGCCGCCATGTGGAAAGGAGTACACTTACATTACCAGTTTGAAGCGCCATGATCGCGGTCACCGAGGCGTGACACCGTTCTCCTGTCGAGAGTGCACCTACTCGAGTACACGTAAAAGCAATATAAAGAGACACATTCTGATGCTTCATCCTCAAATCATCTCTCCACAGAAGTGTATTGCTAAAGACAACAAAGTTTTGCGGGCTGAGAAAATGCTTTTTGCCCGTGCCGAAAGATGGACGAATCGGTCTTTTCCCTTTCAATCAGCTGACGAGGAGAATGAGGAAGAGGAAGAGGAGCTTTCTGGCAACGAAGAGGTAGAAGAGAATGAAGGAGCGGAATCCTACGAAGCTCTTCTTGCCCGTTATGAACAACTTCTGTTGCAGTATCCGTATGAGTGTCGCATAGACCCCGATTGTCAGTTGAACTTCACCAAAGATGCAGATCGTCTGGTGCACGAACGTGAGCACATCGGCGTGAAACCCTTTCAGTGCACTTGGCCAGTGAAGAATTACGATGGAAATATTAATACTGAGATTTGTGGTCAACATTTTCTCCGCGAGCAGTTCACCAGAGATCACATCAGAGAGAAACACAACATTGTACTGGATGGTGATGCTAATGATGATGATGATCCGTACATTGATCAGTACATTCTTGCGGATCAAGAATTGCTTTCCTCTTAACAGCTTTTCTTCTGCTTGACTACTCTTGAAACACTGAACTGCCCCCGCAATATTTTACCTTTTTCAGCGCCATATAATGTTGCGTTTCCTTCTAAAAGTTGTTGACTTAGAAAAAAATATTAACGACGAAATAATCAAAGAAATCACTTGTTCCTCAATAGTCCCGCGAATCTTGGTTGAGTGCCCTCCTTCAAAGATTGCTTGTTGCCGGGCATCGCATGTAAGAAAAGGGTGTTTCGTGAACAAAGTTACCGTTAAGTTGTAACTGTTTTTGTTAGGGCAGAGCCGCCCCTGTTGTGATCCGACGTATTTCAGTGCCACCCACAAACGGTTCAGCAACTGAAACACACCTTCATAAACAAAACAGCAGCAGCAGCTGAATAAACAATGTGTCATGCATATGCAATCCAGTTCAAATAACCAGCCAACCAAATGGAAAGTTCCGCGTTATCTTCTCACCAGCCATCGGAATCGCCTTCTGCTCCGGAAGCTGATAACCATGGCGAAGACGGTAAGGATAACCGGACTTCACCATCGCCCTCATCACTTTCATCCCCCTCACCATCTTCATCAACCTCCTCCCCTTCGACACCTTTGACACCTTTGACACCTTCGACACCTTCGACCCCGTCATCCATGTTAACAACATCAACACCTTCGTCACCATTAACATCACCATCAGCGGACAGTGATGAAGACTACGATCCACTTAAAGAAAACACCAGCAGCCACTCTACTAGAAAGGGGCAAGAGAAGAACAACAAACGGTTAAGAGGCATGAATTTCATCTGTCGACAGAGCGGTTGCCACTTTCGTGCCGAGTGCTTTCGTAGTCTTTGTGAACACGACCGAACACACTGCGACACTCTGAAGCCGTTCATGTGTCGATTCTGCTCCAGACGAAACAGAACTCAGTCGAACATGTTAAGTCACATTGTGAACATTCACAGCACTGAGGTTGCTGCCTGTCCAGGAGGTGGTGAGGGCGGCCGAATGGCGCTCATTCGACATGTCGACATTGACCAGGCAATGCTGGACCGGGAACAGCAGCAGATTGAGCAGTGGCTGGTCAGCGAGGAGTGTCGAGTCAAAGCTTCAGCAAACACACAGTCTCTTCCACCGTCAATCCGCCCACCGCCATCATCATCTTCTTTGGCCACCTCAGTCCCAACAACTGCCACTTCTAATTCTGACGCCGCCGCACCTGCCCCCACCACCGCTGCCGGCGCCTTCTCCTGTCGAGTCTGCGGTCGGATTGATTTTGGAGATTTCGAAAGCTTGCGCCGTCACGACCGATGGCACTCAAAATTTAAGCCGTTTCAGTGCACCTTTCCAGGTTGCAGTTTTGCCGTTCCGTCGAAGGAAGAGGTAGAGCGCCACTTCATTAAGTATCATGATGCCAAAGATGTAACCTTCATGTGCACTTGGTACATGAAAACGGATGAGCCCGGACTGGCAAAAGAGGAAGAAGCGATTAAGCAGTGGCTGAACACGGTTGACGTTCAGATTGCAAGTTCTTCTTCTACTGCAAATGGACAGCGTCCTTCTGCGGCTTTTCAAACTTCTACCATTGAAAATGTCGCTGATGGTAACATTGTTGAAAGCTCGAATAACACTGCAGCATCCACAAACACCGCATCCTCTCCTCCTCCTTCCAATGCTGAATCGCTAGGCCCATTGGTGATCTGCCGTACTAACCCAAAAGACGGCCCTCCAATTTACATATGCCAACGCCCAAACTGCAAACAAAAGTTTTCACATTATCATCGTTTGGTACGACACGATCGAATCCATCGGAAAGCTAATCCTTGGCGATGTGGAATGTGTGGATATCTGTCCTCTCAAACTTATAATATAAAAACCCACCTTCGCTCGGTTCATTTCAACCCGATTTGGGGCAAAAAGAAATCGAAAAATCTGGCAAAACACTTTGATGACTACCTGCTGGAGTATCTGGAGGAGGACAGTGAACTTCTGCAGCAGGAAAAAGAACTTTTTGCAAATGCAATAATGCTTACACTTCCTTCCAATTCTGATGAAATGGAAGAAAAAAATCCTGAGCAAGAGGCGGAGGAAGAGGAAGAGGATGAAGGAGATGAAGAGAACCAGCTTTCTGAAGTGAACGAGCTGGTCATCTACCGCCAAATTCGGAACAACCAAGTCAGCTACATCTGCCAGAGACCTTTGTGTGGAAGAGAATTTACTAAGCCCATTAAACTAAAATTTCACGATCGCTCACACAGTGGAGTGAGACCGTACCGCTGTCGAGAGTGCGGCTACACATCTACCCTTAAAGTCAACCTCTCAAAACACGTTCACCGCCTGCACGACTGTGACACGGAAAACGACGACTTGATCGAGGAGGATGCAGAGCTGTTGAAGGTGGAAAATGAGCTCTTTGAATACGCTATGAAACAATTACTTGGGCCTTCGGGTGAAAATGAGGAAGATGAAGATGAAGATGAATACTTGCCACCACCTCCGGAAACTGCAGTATCAACATCACCATCAACGTTAGCAGCGGCAGCAGCATCATCATCACCATCAACATCAGCAACGGCAGTAGCAGCACCTTCATCTGAAGAGGACTCCTTGATCATTTGTCGTCGAACTCGCGGTAATCGCTCCTACTTCATTTGTCAACGAGGAATGCCGCCATGTAGAAAGGTGTGCTTTGACATTTCAAGTTTGAAGTGCCACGACCGTCTTCACCGAGGTGTGGCGCCATTTTCATGTAAAGTGTGCCACCACTCGACCGCTGAACAGGGTAATGTAAAGAAGCATATTATTAGACGTCACCCTGAAGTCAATCCACGGAAGCATATTGTCGTAGACGAAAACGCCTTGCAGGCAGAACGAAGGTTGTTTGCCCGAGCCGAAAGACGGGACCTGCCTTCTCCTTCTCAAACAGCTGACGAGGAGGAAATGGAGGAGGAGGAGGAGGAGGAAGAGGAGCTCTCTGACGACAGTAGTTCTGGCATCGAAGTGGTAGAAGAGGAAGAAGAAGAAGAAGAGGAACCAGACGAAGCTGTTCGCGCTTACTATGAAAAACTCCTGGAGGAGTTTGAGTGCCCGTTAAAGTGCCGCATAGTCCCTGATTGCCAGTGGCGTTTCGCCAGCGCTGACGATCTTCGCGATCACGAACGTGAGCACGCCGGCGTGAAACCCTTTCAGTGCACCTGGCCAGCGGAGAACTTCAGTGGAACGGCTATTAGCACCAATAGTACTGACAACATCTGCGGTCAAAGCTTCTTCCAGAAGAAGTACACCAGAAAGCACATCAGAGCGGAACACTGCAGCAGAGCACAGGGGGCTGATGATGATGACGAGGATGATGATGATCTGCGCATTGATCAGTACATTTTTGTAGATCTAAATTTGCTAAACGCTTAACCACTTTTAGCCATTTTTACCTCTTGCATTCGATTTTATTTTGTCACTCATTAAAAAATTTTAATTTGCTCAAAATTTCAGTTCCGATAATTTTTCTCCCTCTCTTTTCCAAGCTTCTCTGCTGACTTACTGGAAAAAGTTCCGGTAACAAACAAGCGTAAAGGCAGTGAAATTATTATTTGATCAGCTTGATCAGTGGTTAACCACAGAAGTGGAAGGAGTGGGCGACGCAAAAAAATGCAAAGCTCCCAAGAAGGAAGGAAGGAGTCAACATGATCAGACCAGTTCCGATTTGATTGACGCCGACTAATTGGGAGATCAAACCTTTATGCCCGTTTCGTTTGCAGCGATGCAGTTGTGGTGGTGGCCACCAATTTTCAGCAGCAGCAAAAAACGTCCGAATGTCGAAGTCTCGTCAAATGTTCAACGGGGCATGGAGTGTGCCTCGTGTCTGTCTGTCTGTCTGCCTATTTGTCCATTCGTTCTCATAGCTTTTTGCTTTCTGAACCAATTTTCTCTTTTTTCCCTTTCCCTTTCTCTCCTTCTCATTCTTTCTACAAAAGTGTCTATTTATTTTGCCCGCACACCACACACAAACACTTCATATGCACTAATTTCCAATTATGCTCCAGAAAAGCAGCAGCAGCAGCTAAAGTCGGGCAACAAAAGCGGCGGCGGTGGTGGTGAGACAACCGCCGAAACTTTGAATGCCGGTGGTGGTGGTGAGAGTGTCACCAGCACAAGCAGCAACAACAGTTGCACTCAGTCCGTTTGTCACCGCTTCGGTTGCTCCAGAGCTCCCTTCTTTCTTTTTTTGCATAATCTTAGTCAGCAGCGGCGGCGGCGGAAACACCGAAACAGTCAGTGAAAGACAGTCATTCAGTTACGGACAGTTACCAAACCATATGCACCTCATCTCTCTCTTCGAGTTGACCTGCTGTTGCCCAGTCCGCGGCCATTTGCCCGCCAACTTGTACGGTGAACGGACACACCACCATCACCACCACCACCACGACGGCGACTTAATCGAAAGTTCGACATTCACGGTGCTACAAACCCGACAAATTAATGTAATTGCCACTCAGACATAGTCAGCCAGTTCAGTGTCGCTCAGGAACTGCGTGGAACTATTACTACTGTTCGCTCATTAACAGGTGCTAAACGGGTGCCCTTTCAAGTCGACTGACGATGACCGAGAATTGCCGCTCGTTGTTGCGAGTGAGAATGAGAATGAACAAAAATGCAGCGCTTTGTTTATCACTTTTCCTGGCACTTCTTCTTCTTCTTCCTTCACCGGCGGTGATTCAGTGCAGCACTGTCAGCATCACCTCCACCACATCACCGCTGAGTCTGACACTGCCTGAAGTGGTCTTCGAAGGTGGAGATCGAAATGGCAGCACAACTTCCACGACAACCTCCACGACCACCACCACAACAGCACCCACAGATCAGAGGCTTAGGAGATCTTCTTCCACCTCTCCGTTGAGCGCCTCTTCATCCTCTCACTACCCCTCAGCCCTTGTTCCCAAAAATCCACAGAATCAGCAGCAGAACCAACAACAGAACCCATACTCCTTCCGCCTGAACAAGTTCCACCTCTCCAGCGGCCACAATGCGCAGACAAAGAAGCAGTTCAGCGTGGTGGAGCCGCAACCCAGCACTTCGGCAGCAGCAGCTCAGAACGACGACCCGTCGTACAATCTGCTGGACTCCATTCTCGAGCCGGAGCCGTACTTTAACATGCTGGCGGAGGACGACCGCTACCAGGCAAAGGCGGCGGAAAATAAGGCAGAAAATACGGCGGCAAAGAAGCAGCCTGACGTCCGTGTCACCATCTACCACCACCAGGGCATCCACGACCCGGTGGAGGAGTACGGCAAAGGCGGGCCATGGAACTTTCTTGGCAACGGATATGGCGTCCACTACGAGCACGACCTCGATGGAAAGTACTCACGGCAGAAAGGTAGAGAGGTTCAACAGTTGTCTAGTTTTCTTGTTTCTATTTTGATCCTCCTCTTCGATTTTTCTGTAGGCTACAACTTTGTCAAGGCCCACGGTCGAGAGTTCTGCAAGGAGGGCGAGAGCGGCTGTGAGAACCAGAAGAAGGCGGCCAGTGAAAAGAACGTCAAGCAGAAGGAGCCCAGTGCTCTGCAGAAGCACATCTACAGTGTGCTGAAGAATGACAACTTCAATGTGAAGGACTTCTTCGGCAAGGAAGGGGAGGATCCGGCGAAGGAGGCGGAGAGGGCGCTGGTTGATGAGCCCAGAGAGGAGCAACAGACCAGTGCGCCTCGGTACGCCTACGCCACCGACAAGAGGTCGCCGGTGCTGAGCAGGCTGCCGACGTCCGCGGCGGCCAATGTGTACCTGGGCGGTGGTGATGGCTTGAGTTCGGCGCCGAATGGAACAGTGAACAGCAGCAGCAATCTCTACGCGTCGCCAGAGAGTCTTCAAAGGGCGTCTGGCAGGCCGACTTCGAGCGTCTACCTGAAGTGGCCGAGGACGATGTCGAGGACGATGTCGCAAACTCCGAGGCAGTTTACCACCACCAAGGCGATTCAAACGACGACAACCACCACAACTACGACGACGACGACTCCGAAGCCACAAAAGAAAGGACGCTTTGGCGATGACGAACATCGGGACTTTGATGAGATGCTCAACTCGAACAAGGGCAACCTCTATGGCCGTCGAGGTAACGCCATTGCCTCCGTTAAACGACAGAGACGTCCTTTTCTGGTCAACTCACCGCCACATCCACCGCGACCGATCCAGAGCATCCAAGACGACGACGTGACCACCGTCTGGCAGTCACCGGTGCGCACCATCTTTGCCCGTCCCTTTAACAGCTGGACGCCGATCCATCGACAAATCTATCCCACCGTTCAAGGACTGACTTCACCAGTGTCCTCATCCTCCGCTTCAACGGCGAACGTCTTCCACCGGCCGCCCCTTTACAGTTCAGTGGAGTACCTTCACCCTCCCGTTCGGCGGCAGCCACTGCTGCTGTCTTCCAGTCCGGACATGGTGGTGCCTGCAGAGATAATGAGAAGCCATCAGTTGCAAAGTCCAGTGGGGAATCAAAACGCTGCCGCTGCTGCTTACCGAAACCACCCGAATGTCCACAACCTCCCACAACAGCTGAGATTTGGCTTTTACCCGATGTTCTACAACAGCCAGAGACTGCGGCCGAGGACGCCTAATCCGTACTCTCCCTAACTAACAGGATGATAAGGATGATGATGTTGATGCTGCCAAACTGTGATTGTTGTTGCTGTTGTACCAAATGGACTTCACTTTTTCTTGAGATAAAAAAAGATTTTTCTTTGTGAACGATCAAAAATAAACAGTGCTCGGACTCGCTGTGCGACCGCCAGATGGAAGTGTGGCTCGGTTTGGGCAACAACTTTTTTCCCGCGCACGTCTTCTGCGAACGGTCGGTGCAATGCTGGATGTGTGGCACACACACACACACGCATTTCGGAGGCTCTTTTCCTTTTCACCCACGGATAGTTCCGCTCCGGTCGCATTTGCCCTCTTCTGCAGGTTCGTATTTAGTCCATTCTGGGCCCGATTCTGGTCACCACCGGCTCGGTTGACGGTGCCAAGTTGAGGCCAGGAAGGCATGACGTCCATCTTCACCCACTAACGGCTGATCTTTTCACCACCAGTGCTCACCGCCTCACTACAACAAAATGAAGACAATTCAATCAAGTCAGATTGTCACCATTCCCGATGGAAGTAAGCGGACATTTTTTTAACTTCTTTTACTACTCAATGCTAACAATACGCTTATCATCACAGTCAAGGTCACCGTCAAGAACCGCCAGGTTCGCGTCGAGGGCCCCCGCGGCGTGCTGACCCGAAAGTTCAAGCAACAGCTGAACTTTGAGATGATCAGCAAGAAGAAGCTGCAGGTGCAGAAGTGGTTCGGCATCCGCAAGGAGCTGGCCACCGTGCGCACCGTCTGCTCGCACATCGAGAACATGATCGTCGGCGTCACCAAGGGCTACCTGTACAAGATGCGCACCGTGTACGCTCACTTTCCCATCAACGTGGTGACCAGCGAGAACAACACCGTCGTGGAGATCCGCAACTTCCTCGGCGAGAAGATCATCCGCCGGGTGGTCATGGGCGAGGGCGTCACCTGCGTCAACTCCACCGCGCAGAAGGACGAGCTGATTCTGCAGGGCAACGACATTGAATCCGTCTCTCGATCAGGTAAGACTTTGGCATTCTTTTTCTCACAGAAATAGGCAGTAACGCATCCATCTCACCATCTCCCGTTCTCGGGAGATTGGCCGCTTTGGAAAATTGATTCCACTGGGGTCGAGGTGGCATGCGGAAAGTAAACGAGTTATGTTCCACGTTTGTATGCTTAGTACTTCTATAGCATGATGAACACTAAGACTTTCTAACACTTCTTCTAATCAAAACCATTATTGTATCTTTACAGCCGCGCTCATCCACCAGTCTACCTTGGTGAAGAACAAGGACATCCGAAAGTTTTTAGACGGCATCTACGTCTCAGAAAAGACTCACATTGCTGAGTAGAAAGGACAATTTTATATATTGTGAAAAACCTCTGTCAATAAAGCCGTTTTCACCAAAGTTGTGTGTTGTGTGTTTTACTTTCTAAATAAAATATCTGAAAGATATTGTTACAAAGATCAAAGATAAGCACGATGGCTTATCAAATTCCAGCAAAACCCGATTTTCAATTTTTTTTAAATCGATCGACTACTTCGATCCAGTCCTCTCTGGCTCACGCACCCTTCAGTCAAAATAGTCCAATGCACGTGTCTCATTGTTGACATTTTTTGAAGCAGCAAGCCAGAAAATCCCTCCATCTCCCCAAAAATTGTTCTTTGGTGACCAACTCTCGACCACTTCAAACACTCCAATGGACACCAGCCTCTCCAGCAACGTCATCGACACCAGCGAACAGGTGGACTTTTGCGACCGGTGTGGCTCGGTGCTGCCGCTGCCCTCCTACCTCGACGAGAGTCGCTTTGTGCTCTGCCCCATCTGCAATCTGCAGGTGGAGGCGAGCGCCTTCAACGGCCTGAGCACCTTCACGCGGGTGCACTTCAACGAACGGGAGCTGGTGGCGAGGAAGCGGAAGGCCATCGACGCCGAGGGACCGGTGGTGGAGCGACTGTGCGCCCGGTGTGGCCACGACAAGCAGTCATTTGCGACGCTGCAGACGCGCTCCGCCGACGAGGGCCAGACTATCTTCTACACCTGTCTCAAATGCGGCGCCAAGGAGAATGAAAACTCCTAAAGCTCTCTCAGAGTGAGTCCTTGCTTGCTTGCCTGCTTTCCAACTTGTAAATAAGTTTTCATTTATTTATCCTTTATTTATTTTTTATACTGTCAGCTATGCACACAATCAGAGTGCTCATCAGCAAAGAGAGTGTAGGCGAAATGCAAATAAAGTGTGTGGCATAGGTAAACAAGTGTCAAAAGAGAAGTGATTAGGGAAACCAGGGCTGTTTGGTTATAAAGCGTGCCGGGAGTCGGCGGAAATGTGCGCCGCTAGGTCGGCAAACTTTGCCATTAGATCCACCGAGTTATCGTTCACCATGGCATTTACGTGATTATCAAACTGTGGATGAAAACAGAATTAGTTGACTTAAAGATTCCAGGAATCACCACAATACACTTACCTCTGAATTGGACAGCGACAGTCCGACACTTTCGACGCCTGTCGCCGTCGTTGTCCGCTGCAGTTCCTCATTGGCGACGACGATATCACAGGCTGCCAAGAGGGAACTCATCGAGTCGGTGTTGTGTTCATTGAACCAGGAAAACTGTGAGTTGTTGTTGCCTGACAGCTCTTCGGACAAGGACACCACCGAGGGGCCACTTAGTGGCAGCTTGGAGACTGATAGTAGAGACTGATCACTCGGCTCAGCGGACAGCTTGGAAGAGCTGCTAGTACTGATAGCACTGGTATTGGTATTTACAAATTGCACAAAGTTACTGGAGTTTATGCTGTTGAGAGGTTGAATTTGCACCGCCGGACTAGCCTCGCTAGACACCGATGAGATCGAAACTGCGCTGATGGCAGAGAAGGCGGTGTTGGTGGTAGTAGCTTCAGCAGTGGGCGGCGATATTACGATGGAAGGCACTTGAGGGCAAACTGTCGATTGCAGTGGCTGGATTGGTAAACTGTCCGTTGCATTTGCAGTCATAAAGGGCACCACAATGGACGTCGGTGCATCGCATCCGGCCAGTGTGCCAGTGAGCTGCGTCGATGGTGGCTCTTGAGGTAGTTGCTGATTGGAAGAGAGCAGGTCAGTAGTGGTAGTAGTAGTAAGTAGTATCGGCTTTGGTGCTGGTGGTGGTGCTGGTGCGGGGTAGCCTGTCAAGCAAATGGTTGTCCCGGCAAATGTCGGCTGTTTGGGCTTTGCGTTGCTGAGAGAGGAGCTGATGATGCTGTTGTTCCGCTCCATTCCACTGATGGGCGGCAGCTTGTTCGGCGAGCTGCTGCTCGTGCCGAGCACCTTACTCTGCAGATTGTGCATGAACCGCCGCTGTCGCAGCTTGCTGCCGTCCTTCAGCGAGCTCAAGGCCACCTCCACCTTTGAGGGATCATCGAGGATGGTCAGGTTGTTGCGGAGTCTGCCGCCGGTTGGTTTGGGCGGCAGTGTTGTTGTTGCAGCTGATGATCCTGCTGCAGATTGGCTCGAGGAGAATGATGTAGTTCGAGGAGCTGGTCGTTTCGGAGCGACAAACTGCTCGGCTGAAAAGCTATTTGAAGGTAGGGCAATGAGCTGCTGCGGCTGCTGCTGCTGCTGACCTGCGGCAATCACAGTGGAGTTATCAAGGGTGACAATGTTGGCGGTGGGAGCCAGCAAGACAGGCGCATCCTTGCTGTTGCAGTCCATCAGAATGGTATCATGAATTAAATTCGACAGCAGCAAGGACGACTGAGGAGTGGTGGTTGTGGTGATAGTGGGTGGTGACAGCTGTGTCTTGGCCGGTCGTTTTCTGCCTCCTTTGTTACCACCACCAGCACTTGTCCCCGATGTCTGTCCACTGGATGAGGCGGAGGCTAGGGCGTTTGCACTAATCTGCGCCAAAGAGTTAACCGGCTTCTTCAGCTTCGCCAGTGAGATGTTGGCGGCGATGAGCAGCTTCTGAAGCATGTCGGTGGTAGTTGAATGGAGTTTGTCGCTGTTTTCTGCCGCCTTTTGCTGTTCGTCTTTTTCAACGTCTCTCTTTAACTCACCCTCTTCCTCCTCCTTCTTCAACTCTTCCCAGGAGTACTCGAGGACGAGCTTAGCCGGACGCGAGAAGAGCAGGTACAGCTCGCCAATGCTGATCGATTCCGCCTCCTTCAACGTCCAGCCCTGTCGCGCCTCGTTGGCCGTCAGCACTGTAAACTCGCTGCTGTCCAGCGATCCACGGCGGCGAGCTTTGCCGCCGCCCGACTTGGCCGTCTCTGGTGGTGAAGTGCTGCTGGAGTGCGCCTGACCAGAAGCAGAGGTTGTATCGTTTTCCTCCATTTCATCGCCCTTCTCTCCGGCGAGCCACTGGCCCAGCGTAGTGTGATCCGGTGGATGAAAGAGCTGCAGAAAGTTATCACTTGGAGAAAGCTGCTCGCTTCTGCTGCTGCTGGTGCTTGACTGTTGATTGTCCGTTGGTTTCTCTGAAGTCGACTTTTCAGGACTGCTCTGGTTGCTGTTGCTGCCACCACCAGCAATGGCTTTGCTCGCTTTGAGCGGCATCGCCAGTTCGGCGTTCATCGAGTCGAGCATCTTGAAGAGATTCAGCACCTGGTTCTCTCCCCCTCCAGGTGGTTCATCTTCGTCTTTTGGTTCAGAGCTGTCTTTCTGCTCTGATTTATCTAAAGAACAAAATACAAAAATTGTTAGCCGAATCGCCAACACTGGAGGACAACAACCACTTACTTTCATCCTCTTTGGCAGCAGCGGTATTTGTATCTGCCGCCGTTTGCGGGGCAGTAGTAGTAGCCGCCGCCTTTCTCGAGTACTTTCTCATCTTGAATTGCCCCTTTCCCTTGGCATCGTTGCCAGCAGCACTGTTTGCGCCACCTCCACCACCATCAGCATTGTTACCCTCAGCGTACAGATTCTTCAGGTACGCCGAGAGTGAGAGATCAGTTTGAGCATTAGTGTTCGTAGTGGAGCGAAAGTTGCTGACTGAGATCGAGTGGTTGGTGCTCTTCAGCTGCAGCCGCTCAATCAGCTTCTCAGAGCTGGTGGGCAGCAGGCGAATGCCAAAGGGTCTGGCCGTCTTTTTGGTGCTCTTAGAGCCGCTGGATTCAGCCTCTGCTGTTTCAGCAGATGCATTTGCCGCTCCCTTTTCTATCACAGATGAATTCGTAGGTAAAGCTCCCTCCCCCTCCTCCACCGCCGCAGAAGTTAAGGCATCATCATCGGCGGCGGCGGCGGCGGTGGTAGTGAGGGACTGCAGATTAGCGGCATTCCGGGTGACTCGAGTTAGACTCCAGCGACGTTCCAGATAGGAGATCAGGGTGGTGAGCCGATGCTGCATGCTCAGCCTCGTCCGAAGGCGAGGATTCTGCGCCAGCGAGTGGACGCGCATCCAGTCGGCGTTTGTCGCCGGCAGCAGCTCCACCTCAATCTCCTTCGGAATCGGTTGCATCACCGGCTTGCTCGCAGCTTTGCCTACAGCAGGGCAGAAAAAGGGTTTAATAAGAGCTATTCGAAAACTAGTCACAACTTACTGTCAATGTTGTGAATCCGCTTCAAGGCATTGCACACGGGCGTCCGCACGCGAACCGACTTGCCCTTCATCTTGAAGACGGTGTAGCCGACGTCGACCAGCTGCTGCAGGCTGGCGCTGAGGCGAAGGTCGAACTTGCTGCCAAACTTCTTCCACAGCTCGCCGTAGTTTATCAGCCCGTAGAGCTCCTGAACGCCCTTTTCGACTTCTGCAAACACAAACCGTTAAGCAACCTAATGATGAAAAGCTGTTTAATACCGTTTGAAATCTTCAGCATCTGTGAGATCTTGTGCCACATTCGGTAGTAGTAGTGGCGGACCTGTTCGTAGTTCTTGATCGACTCGGCGGGAATGCCCTTCTTCTCGCACCGAGCGGCAATGTACGACACAATGTGCGGAAAGTCCTTTCCGTGCTAAAGTTGTAGTGTGCAAAGATGTAGTAAATGATATAAGCAAGGAAAAAAGCATTATCTTACCTCACAGAGTGCCTCAAAGAACCATCTCGTGTCATCGGCAGTCCACACTTGAACCTTGCGAGGAGCCCCTTTGCTCTGCTGAGCATTGCCGGATGAAGTTGTAGAGGTGGAAGAGGATGAAGGTGCAGCAGCAACAGCAGATGAACCTGAGGCAGCCTGAGCATCAGAGGAAGAGGTCGTTGAGGTAGCCTGAGATGATTGTGCTGTTTCACTGTTGAGCTTCGGTTGAGCAGGAGTTTGCTCTTCAGACGAGCTCGAAGAACAGCCGACATTGCTGAGGTGATACCTTTTGAGGCTCAAAATGCGATTGGACTTTCGCCGAATGGCAAAGTTGTCGGGTTTTGTGGTGGTGATGGTGGCGGTGTTGCTACTCTCAATTGCAGAGGTGACAGTCTCCTTACGTTGATCGTTTGTGAGATTCACATTCTCAGGCAGAGGGTCGACAACTTCGCTTTTGTCCTCTTGTTCTGGTTGTTGACATTCCTCTTTGGTTTTCTTTGCAACCGAATCTTCCTCTTTTACACATTGCTCCTTCTCGTCAACAACTTTCTCCCTAAGAATGATCATTAGTTAGATGCAAGTTTGGGGTAAAGAAAAAGAATCTTTCTCACCTTTCAGTTTCATGATCATTCGGCGTTTCATCCCTGTCTTCACTAGTTATGGTAATGGCGGTGTCGGTAGTGGTGGTAGTACTGCTGCACAGAGAATCGTGGCGTTTACGTTTTGTCATTGTGCATTGTTACATCTTGTGCAGCAGAATGAATGGTGAAAGGTATCACAACATAAGAATTCAAAAACAAACAAAAGATAAATGCTGAGCAGTAAGGCAACTCAGAAGAGGTAAAGGCGTGAATCGGAATCGTGGCAACAGAAGAAGAAGACCGTTGCCTATCTTCTCACTGGCAATGGGGAAGGAAATTCACTGTTCAGCCCATAAGTCAAAGTTGATGGTGGAAGGGGTGGTCTACCGTCAACAACAACAAATATCGGTAAGGAAGTTGACGTGGCTGTTTTGTTGTTGTCAACAACAACTCTCAACTTTTGGGAGCAACTCTCCTGACTCGACGGTCAAAACAACAACAGCAAAAGTGTGCCGCCGTGAAGGTGAAGGTGCACTGCTTGGCGATAGTATTCTTAGTCTGAGCTGTGCTCGGTGGTCTTAAAGAATCGACCAGTAATCGTTGAACGTAAAGCGATGTTTGTTGTTTTTGTTGGATCAACTTTTGCAGTGGACGATGGAGTGAGGACAGGAGTGAGCGAGACTGGTGTCCGCAAGAGAGAGAGAGAGAGACGCGAGAAAAACGCAAACGAGAGGGAGAAAGAGAAAATCGACGCCAAAACATTGCCCACAAGAGCATGCGTCGTTCAATCTCATTCTCTCGCGCGGTAAAAAGGTAACCCGCGAAAGAGAATTCGTGGACTTTTTCGCGGCAGCCGCCATTCGTCGTCGTCGAGGAGAAGAAGCAGGTTCGTTGTCGACAGTGGTCAGCAACAAACAGGTGAAGCCAGGCGAGGCGAAAGGGGAATGGTGATATTACCCCGAAACAAGTTCATCTCTGCAGCAACGGCCTCTGCTGCCGCCACTACCATCGCATTTAAAAACGCGCGTATCAGAGTTCGCTGCAGTTGAAGATGCTCAAATTAGCAGCATTTGATAATAAAACGGTATAAGAAGAGGATAATTAATTAAACTGTGCTTATCCTGCTGAAGCAGAGTTCTCTCGCTCTTTCTCCACTAGCCACCGGAGCTGGACACCAGGCGAAACATGTCGAGCACCTCTCGATTGTACTCCGCCAGCAGCTTCTCCACGGTCACATTGAGGGCGCGAATCTGCACCAGCCAGGCGGCTCGCTGGCCGACGGTGATCTGGCGGCCGGTCTCCGCAGCGTAGGTGGCCGCCTGGAAGAAGCCGCCCTCGTTGAAGCAGCCATTGAAGGGCGTCATCGCCTCCTTGAGCGTCTCCACGGTGGCGAAGAGCTCGGCAAAGGCGTCGGCGCGAGTGCGCGCGTCCATGAAGCGGGAGATGTCCGTCGGGTCGGTGGGAGTAGTTGGAGTTGGAGGAGGAGGAGGTGGCGGAGAAGGTGCATCCTCACTGCCATCACTGGAGGCGTTGGTGGTGGCCGATTTGGTGGCCGCCGGAATCAGTGTGCCACCTTTTTCAGCCGTCCCTCCTCCTTTGCCCTCCTTCTTCGTCTTCGAGCGGCGGTGCTGGAGGTTGACCAGCGAGGCGACGATCTTCTCGTAGGAGTCGTGGATCGTCTTGACGTTGTTCGCCAGGTCGTACATGGCGTCGTACACCTCCTCCAGCTGCGTCTGGTCGGTGACCACCGTCTGGTCTTCAGGACTAGAGGTGGTGGTGGTGGTTTTGGTAGTGGTCGTCGAAGCAGAAGTGGGCTGCTGAGGCTGCTGCTGCTGCTTCGCCTCACTCGTGCTCGGGTTGATCTGCTTCACCAGGTTCTTCAGCAGCTCCAGGGCGGCCGGGTCGCTGGGTGAGCCGAGGAAGATGATGGTGTTGCCACCGCCTCCACCTCCACCCCCGGTCTTCTGAACACTGCCCACCGTCTCCACCGAGGTCTTCGCCTGGTGCAACTGCTGTTTGGAGTGGCCACCGGGGCTCTTCGAGGTGGTAGTGCCCTTTGGGCCGACGCTTTTGCTGCAGGAGAGGCCGCTGCTGCTGCGGCTACCACCACCACCACCACCACTACTTCCTCCGCCGCTGACCTTTCCACTGCGAGACTTGGACTTGGGCGCCTTCGACTTTGGCGAGGTCTTCTTCAGTTCCGGCGAGTTTCGTCCACCTTTTTGCTGAGCCTTGTGCGCTTGCGCCTGTTGCTGCTGCTTCATCAGCGATTTAGTCTTTTTCGAGAGAATCAGATTCGGTCGGGACTTGGGGTGTTTGACCACCGCCGACGGATTGCTGCCGCTGCCCTTTGTGCTGCTGCTTTTCTGACGTGGCTTCACTGGTTGACGATTTTTCGACTTGCTGGAGGAATTGCTGCTGCTGCTGCTACCTCCTTCCTCCTCAGAATCGGAATACTTTAAAGCGGCTTCTTTTGCCGTCGGTCGGTGCTGTTTGGTGCCCTTTTTTGGGCCTTTCGGCGACTTGCTGTCCGGTGGCATGTTTTGGTTTTGGGTGATCAACAGATTGACGAGTTGAGCAGACAAACAAAACTTAGGTGATTCACTCTAGGCAGTAAAATTACTCAAATGAACGGTGGTTTTAACCTGGGAACTTCAAGTCAAGTCAAAACTCATCACTGCTGTGTTGGGTTGTTTCGAATTTGTTTTTAAAAATTGCATTTATTCGAAAATCAAGTTGCAGGAATAAACCGTTTTTTGACTTAAATTTAGTTTAGGTAGCACAAATGCACAAGTTTATGTTACTCATGTTACTCATGTTACTTTTTTGTTTTTATAACTTCAGTTGGAACACTCCATATGGAAGTGGGAGTTTTTTAACTTTGACAATCAACATTCATTTTGCAGTTTCTCTTCAAATCACTAAGTTGCTACAATTTACAAAAGTGTAGAAAGAGTGTGACTATGAGTAGAGTTCTAACAACAAAAATTGAAAGTTTTAATTTTTTTTCCTACAAAAAATTTGCTTTGTTTAAGAATCGCTTAAGAACGAACCCATTGAGTGGTGTAGATTAAAAATAAAAAACCAGGGGCTCTGTCAATGTTGCTAGGTGTTAGGCAATATGAAAGCTGTGCTAGTTTTTTTCATTACTCACTACCACCCCTCAAAGTTACCTTTGCTACCACTGTGCTTTGCAGCATCAGGGGAAGTGGCCCTGGTCGAGCCCCGGTTTATTTAACCATTCGGTTTAAAAATAAAACGTTGGTCATTACCACTAGGACTTTTTTTGTATTTAGTGAAAAGTAACTTGTGTGACTAAAGTGAGTAAAAGTGGTCACAGCAAAAATTGCTGGTTTTTTCAAAACGGCGTTGCCATTGAAAATTGAATGAAAATGTCTGTGTTTTTTCAAAATCAGTTTTCTTGAGAGGATCACACAGGCGCATTTGAGCATACAAGCACCCAAACCAGTTTTGCTCTAAGGCCTGGAGAGCCTGTGGTGGTGAGAGCAGAGAAACAGAGACAGTGTCCTCGCTGAGGGATGTCTGTTTTGTATTGTTTACAGTTATTTCAGTGGCTTTCCTTGTCACTTTATCTGCTGCATCTATCAACGGAAAATGACCAACCCTGGGAAGCCGTCTGGAGTTCTTAAGCACATGTGTGTAGCGCTCAAAGTCAGAACGGCCATCTAGTGCTTTGCATTCTATTAGATGATCTAAAGCCTCTGTCGACAGAGAGAGAGAGAGAGAGAGAGAGCAAGAGCAAAAGGGCAAGACAGTGGGCATCTGGCAAAAAAAGTGTCAGCTAAGATTTATTGAGCAGTGATTTATTGCCCCAAAACAGTCTAACTGTGACTAATTTCTGCACTCAAAACACACGACTACTGCCAAAACTGCGCTCATTTGGCAAACAACAGTACTAGCGAGCAGTTCTCTGTTAAGAATTTCAACGGCAATTTCTCTTTTCTCTCAATTTACCGTCATTATCTGTACCGTCAACTCCCGTCATCCACAACATTATCCACCGAATTGAAGCAACTCCTGACAACGTGGAAGTTGTAGAAATCAACAGCAACAATGAGGGCACGGTTGATCTGGGCTCAGCAAATGATGATGGCGGAAATTCATTACCATCACCGACTGCTCGTTTTGGATCACCGGAGGAAGAAGAAGAAGAAAAAGGAGAAGATGAACTGACAAATCGGCAGTTCAATGAGATGTTTGTCTACCACACCTCACCTCAATCGCCTTCTGCCCGTTATCCTACTTTTCCTTCTTGCTTGCCACTTACTTCACGACCTCCAAACATTTCAACTCTTTTGAATCGCAGTGATCAAAATGCACCTAAAAACACTACAGTGAACGACAATGCTGAACAACTCGAAAATCATCAGTCAACTCAAACCGGTAAGTTTTTTTTCATTAAAAATATTCTTACAAAATTCGCTAACAGTTATCACTTTAGCAGATGAAATGGCAGTGGCTGAAATTGCAGTTATTTGCTGTACAGTGATAAGCACTGCTACCACTGCTGTTCCTGTGCATCAATCTCCGAAAACTAATGAGTGACGGAGCCAGTACCAATGTACAGTCCGCTCAAAAGCATTCACCTACAAGTGTAATCTTACAGTTCACCACATTAGTCATTGCCCCTTCTTCCTCACATATTTTTTCAACAATACCAATTGATCGTAAAACTTTGCTCAGTTTAAAGATATTTTAAAAAATAAACAGTTTTTTAGATTTAAATAAAAATTCTTTATTAACTGCAATACCTGAAAAACAATTGAGACTTAAAAAAATTTACGAAAACTTTTAGAAAAGATAAAAACACTCAATTTACAAAAAGTGCTAAAAGAAAAGTTTTTGGATAAATCGTTTGATTGAAACGAAACAAAAGAAGTGGAAAATAAAATGGAAAAAAATATATTATGCTGAAAATAAAAAAAATCATGGCAAAAAGACAGCAGAAAAAACTACATCTACTTGCTACTTGATCAAAACATCACGAAAACGCTGATTCAACAATACGAAAACGACAAAAACGAACTTGTGATTCAAACTACATTTATCAGTGCAATATTTTATATTTGTAAAATTACAACTATATTGCATTTGTAGTGCCACACATTGATAAATGTAGTAAGAGTCGCAAGTTCGTTATCATCGTTTTCATATTGATGAATTAATTTTTTTGTTATGGTTGGGTCGAGTAGCAAATAAATGTAATTTTTTCTACCGTTTTGTTGCCATGACTTTTTCCTTATTTTCAGTAAAATATTTTTTTTCCATTTCATTTTCCACTTCTCTTGCTTTGTTCCAATCGAACGATTCGCCCAAAAATTTACCTTTTAGCACATTTTGAGGATTAAGTTTTTTTTACCGTTTCTAAAAATTTTTGTAAATTTGTTTTAAGTCTTAATTGTTTTTCAGAGATTGCAGTTAACAAAGCATTTTTCTTTAAATCTAAAAAGCTGTTTATTTTTTAATCTATCTTCAAACCAGGGCTGGGAATCATGTAAACTTTTCTGATGCCAATACAAAGCTAAAGTTTGAGGGCACTAATGTTAGCTGTGTAGCTACAACTAAAAAGTAGACACGATTCCCATCCTTGGTTCAAACTGAAAAATTTTAAAAATATCAAATTTTTAATCTGTTAAAAAATATAAAAATGTCATTTTTGCGATTTTTAAAAATTAAAATTCGATTATCTCAAAAATTCTACAATAAAATTTGTTTTTAATTTTAGAATCATGTTCAGAATACTTGAATTAAGGGGGGACACCGCGCACTTTTTTACTACTTTTTCAAATTTTGATTTCGGAATAGCTACGACGTGCATGAAAAATGTACTTAATACAAACTGTTAAGAATTTCATGTAGGACAGTTTTGTGTTACTACTTTAACCCTCCAGTAAACGGGTCGCAGTCATGAAGGACTTAAAGGTTCTGAACCTATTGGTACACTTTCCTGAACAATGGAGGCTGGCATAAAATAATAAAAAATCTTTCTTTCCATTGCTGTCATTCAAAAATTCATTAAAATTAAAAACAAATTGATTACAAAATTCTTGATCTGTTGTGCTATTGAAAACTGAAAACCCTGTCAGTCTCTTCATTCCCCAATTGCCCCATCGCATACTTTGCACTGACCGGTCTAGCTCTATTGCCCTGGGGAGCACTGTGGGCAGAGTCAGAAACAGAGACAGTGTGCTCGCTCAGTAGTGCTTGTTTTGTTTTCATTTTAGTAGCCCTCCTCGTTTTCTGCTGAGCAGTCTTGATACCACCTAAAAGAAAATGCCTGAAACTGAAAAGCTGTCTGAAACTTATGATATGTACGACGAGTTTGATTGTGTGTATAAAGAAAGTGAAAATAAGGAAGTGCAAGTGAAAGAAGAAGAAGATTCGGAGACTGATGACCATGCTTTGGGACGTGTTGATCAGTCAGCAGGCAATGGTAAGTGGGTGATTCAATTAAAACATTTCACTTTACTCATTTTACTTTTATTCAGAATCCCAGTCAGCTGAATCAGTAGTGAAAACTGAAGATCAAAATGAATTTCAAATTGACATGTTCGATGATGAGTTTCGTGCGATTATGGAACTGGATTTTTCTGCTGGAACAAATGCCAATGGAACAAACGATGCAGTCAACGAAGAACAAGAGACGGATTCTGATGCCACTGAAATTGATGATGATGATCATTCAGCAGTCAGTGGTGAGTGGACAGTGTTTGTTTAGTTCTTTTTATTCACACTTTTCTTTCTGCAGAATCTCAGCAAAACACCGAACCAGTGGTCAGCCGTAGCTCGAGCAGTGCATCAGGTGAACAACAGCTGAATGGTCGTCGAAGAAGAGCTAAAAGCCACAAGTGTCAGCAGTGCGGCAAAAGCTTTCCATCTGCATATAAACTCAAACGACACCAACTTGTTCATACTGGCATACGGGCTCACCAGTGTACGACTTGCTCCAAATCATTTGGGCTAAAGGATCATCTTAAATTACACCAGCTTATTCACACTGGCATTAAAGCGCACAAATGCTCAACATGCTCCACATCATTTGGGCAAAAGGGTGATCTCAAACGACATCAGCTGGTGCACACTAGAATACGAGATTACAAGTGCACAACATGCTCCAAATCATTTGGGCTAAAGAGTAATCTCACGAGGCACCAACTACTTC
>JAALOO010000323.1_pt1 | contig 44027 bp, 38 predicted proteins | sample 7257641 | NCBI WGS metagenome assembly JAALOO01 (sample SAMN14085613, study PRJNA598686) | mite metagenome | biome: ENVO:01001000; feature: ENVO:01001002; material: ENVO:01001226; isolation source: single female mite from University of Michigan culture on fish food culture... ...
CTCTCTCTCTCTCTCTCTCTCTCTCTCTCTCTCTCTCTCTCTCTCTCTCTCGGTTCGCAAAACAAAGGTTGAAAAGTGATAAATTACATGACTGATTGTGGTGGTGGTGGTGGTGGAAAACCAAAAAGTGGTACCAGATACTAAATTTTTATTTGCCTAGATGAATTTGTAGATAGCATAGCTCATTCAGCTCGTGCGTTTCTTTGGTAGAGGCATTTCCTATCTCCCGGTGTGTGCTGCTGTTTTGTTGTCTAGTCAATTTAGTCCTGCTGCTCTACTTTTGATTGATTTTATTCGCTGAAGGCATTTTATCTTTTTTTAAAACGATGATTGGCATTTTTGTGATTTCTGCTGAAGATATCTTTTTGCTTGAAGAGAAAGTTTAAAAAAGTTGTTTTTTGTTAGTGAGTTAAAAAATTTGTTAAAAACTGTTTTTTACAATTACCTCTCTGCATACTAATGACCCGCTCTGTACACTCAACATTGTACGACAAAAAAGACATTTTGTCCCGTTTTTCACGATCACTTCTTTTGCAGGATAAAATAAAAGATTCCCATTTTCTCTAAAGTCGTCGTCGCACATGACAAATAGCAAATAGCAACAGGTGGTGGTCGTACAAACTGCCTAAACATACGTGTCCATAAAAACTTGGACTTTAGTTGTAATTGTAATTTTGTGTTGGCAGTAAATTCAAGATCAGCTAGCTCTAATCTGTCAAAAGCTTTCTCTCTAATTTACTTTCTATTCTCATTTACTTTACCTGCTGCTCCTGCTGCCGATAACCTGTTTCTCTCTTTTCTGTGGACACTTTCAGGCATTTTAGTTTGCTTGAAGGGAATAGAAAAAAATGATCGACAGATTGCGATCTCTGATCACCTACCTCTCTTTCTCTCTGTTGGAGTGCCTTTCCATGCTAATGTTTCTGTTGTACCCCTCAAATCACTACTTTTCTTTGCTTTCTCCTGTTGGAACTCTGTGCACCTAGTGCAATTAATTATGGCATGCTGATTTAACTGAGACCTTTGTATTTATTTATATTTTATTTGAATAATCAGCTGCGACTGTTTCAGGACCGTTTCAGCGGCGGCGGCGGTGCAATTATGCAGTAATGCTGCCTGTATTTAGCGAGAAGTGTGAACAGAGAAATGTCGTTAATTAAAAGGGATGAAGAGGAAAGGAAGGAAGAGGAAAGAAGGTGGTGTTTAATAAAAATGCAGCCAAAATTGTGATTAAATGTAGATGAGTGCAAATCGCTCTATCGATGTTAATAAATGGTTGCAAATTCCGAGTCTTTTTTACGCGTTTAGCTTAGAAAAAACTGCAACTAGATTTTAGCGGTTCATCAGTGCAAACACACTGTGTTTGTCTCCAATTGAGAGGTAGCAAAACAAGTTCTCTTTCTCTTTCTCTTTCTCTAATTTAGAAAACATCTGTGACGTCGTTTACCTGATCAATTCTTGATCAGCAGCAGCAGAAGCAGCAGCGATCCCCTTCTATTCGTAATTTCTTTAAAAACTCCTTTTTCACCACCGACTTTGACCAGACCACCTCCTGACGTCATTCTGTCAAGTTACTCTTTTTTCCAGTCAAACCTGGACGTTAACGCAACGCAATTAACGTTGGGTAAATTACAGCAAAACAGCAGCAGCAGCAGCATAGGCTGCAATTCAGTCAGAGTAATAGCATTAGCATCATCATCACCGCTGCTGTTGTAATGCAAGGACACACAGTCAGTTCGACTGTGAAAGTACCTGCCTCAGAGCCTGTTTTCCAAAACTACCTGTCTTCTCTCTTTCTTCTTTCTCTTTCAATCTCAATTTCCCCGCTTCTGCTGCATCTGCTGCTGCCTCTTTTGTCCACTCTACGTCTGCTGACAAATAAAACGACTGATCACTTTTGCCTGGCCAGTTCAGTATCAGTATCAGTTTTAGTGCTCAGCTTTTCGTTTCTGTGATTTTCCTTTCATTTGTGCTCTCATTTTTGTGCTCATCTTTGACCGAGTACTTTTGTATTTCATCTTTTTCTTCTTCTTCATCTCATCCACTCAAAAACCTCCACTCCAAAATGAAGTTCATCCTCATTTCCGCCGCCCTCGGTGTTCTCCTCTGCTTCGCCCCATCTTCCGTCTCCGCCCAGGGCAAGACCTGCAACCTGAAGGAGATCGACATGTGCGTCACCAACTGGTACTACGACCAGTCGGGCATTCCCGCCAATGAGAAGGTGATGCGCAAGGCCTGCTCCAGCTCACGGACGCTGGTCAAGTGCCTGCACACCTACTTTGACCGCTGCTCCTCGCCGGCGGTTCGCGAGAGTAAGAAAAAATGAGTTTTTTAAGATAGTTCTAGGACCTTAAATTTTTGGATTTTCTAATCTAATTCGATCTCTTCTTTTATCCCCTAGCTCTGAAGCTCTTCCTCGCCGCCATTGTGAACCCTTTCTTGGAGGTCTGCGCCAAACCAGTCGGCGATGAGGCTCGCACGGAGATGTACCACTACGCAAAGTGCCTGAACGGCAACGCCAAGAAGATCCAGGTCTGCGGCGAGGAGAACAAAAACGTCATCTTCTACCTCCTCGACTCCCACTACCTCAATCGAGTACCGATCGTTTGCTGCAATGCCAAGTTGGCCTCCGATTGCACGTACAAGAAAACGGTGGAGCTCTGTGGGCAGGACCACGCCGACTGGCAGAAGAAGTACTACTCGGCGATGGACATCATCAGGGATATCTGCCACCGTAAGTGCCATCATATGTATAATTGGGGATTTTTTTGAAAAAAGGGAGAGGATATTTTTTTGCTTTGTTTTAGTGCAGTCAGTGTGGTAAGGGAAAGTTATGAGTTGAGGATGGGGATGGGATTTTTTTCCTCTGCTAATGACGCTAGCTAATTTGATTTTCTCTGTGTTGGTGTTTCTGTGTTTGCCAACAACACCTGTTTTTGGTGTGGTATTTTTTACTGGTGATTTCTAAATGTACAAATTTTTTTTGCAAAATTAGAATTCAACCCGTACAACGAGTCCTGCAAGGACTTCCTCGTCCCCGAGAACTGGGTCTCCAAGGAGGACCCCAAGGCGCCGCTGTCGCGAATGATCAACGCCTTCTTCTAAGTCAACTTTTTTTTTATCATTTTTTGAAATTACAAAATCAAGATCTAAATTGCCTCAATTTCAATTGATATTCAATTGCTGCTATTTAAAAGTTTTTCTCTATTTTATAAAGTAGTTTGCTCAAAAAAAATCTGAAATCGTTTTTGTTTTGACTTGCTCTATTTTTTCAATTTTTACTTTTTGCATCTTTTTCACCTCTTTCTACTACCCTCAACTACTTGCCATATTCTTCTGACTATTTTTTTGTGCCCTATTTATTACTACCTAACCTGAAAAATATTCACTTGTACATTGTGAAAATTTCTTCTTTGAAACTTTTCTTCAATACCACTTCACTTTATGTATCGTTTTTTAAAACTGACTTTTGAGCTTTTCTGCAATTTACAAATAAATAAAAAGTCGTTATTAGAAAATGAAAATGTTTAAAACTTGTTTGAAAAATTGAAATCAATGTCCAAATCTTTTCCATCAAAAAGTTTATTTTATTTGAAGTAGCAGCAGCCGTGTCGGCGCCTGTCGTCTTTGAGTGACACTAAAAATCAAAATTCAATTCAAAAAAATGATTTTATTCCAACAAATCAGAAGATGAGAAGAATGTGTTTAGCAATCAAAGCTTAGAAAAACTTGATAGGATTTAATGTTATCAGACATTAGACAATAGCAAAGGTAGTGTCCCGGGAGAGGGTCTTAATTCGTCCGGCAAAGACGACCAGCGGCTTATCAGCGCCTCCCACCTTCGGGCCATCGGTGATGAAGAAGAGGAAGGGTCGGTTGAAGAGGAGTGGACCTTCCGTTTTGGTGACGGCAGCATCGGTTGTGTCGGCGACCTTATCAGCCTCCTCACTCCACTGGACAATGGCCTTGTGGTTCAGCTGATTCAGCACCAGATTAGGTCGAGTCAAATCAGACATCTGCAGCAGGTCGCTGAAGTTGGCCACCGAGGCGTCAAAGGCCCCTTTCACATTCAGCTCGGAGAGGGCGTCCTTCAGTTCGTATTCTGATAAAAATAGAATTTTTTTAGTTGATAAAGTTTTGAGCTTTTTTTAGTCATTTTACCTTTCTCAAAGTTGAGCTTTGGTAGCTTGAACTGCTCCGGCTTGACCTTCTCCGCCTCGGCGACCTTCTTCAGCAGGGCGGCCAGCTTATCCGCCGTCAGACTGTCCACCGCCCTATCAACGGTGTTGTCGCCGGTGGGCAGCACCAGCACCAGCTTGGCGGCGTGCCGGTGGCCGTCGGCGTCGTCGTGCTCGGTGAAGGGCACCTCCACGGTGGTCAGCTTCTCAGTTTCGTCCTTGAAAGGTTAGTGAAGGGAGTTTAAATGGGAGTTTAATTTTTTGGGAGTTTATTTTGGAGGCAATTTGAGTTTACCTTGTTCACCCTGAAGGCCTTCCCCGCGACCGCCTTCATGAAGGCGATTTTAACGCTCTTTCCGTCGCCGTTCTTAAAGTCCTCCTCCTTGGTGTCCGCCTTCAGGAATGGCTCCCCGCTCCAGGCGCCCTTGAAGGCGGCCCCGCCCACTGCCAGCAGCTTCACATCACCGGTCAAGGCCCCGTCATCGAGAAGACGCCCCAACAGGGCGCTGGTCGACTTCTCGGAGAACCACTGGTTGACCTTCTTGGCCTCGGCTCGGCCGGTCGCCTCCGAGAGGGGCGTGGCCAGCTTGTAGACGTCCGTCGGGTAGGCGTCGCTGGCCAGCGTCTTGAAGGACTCCCTCACCTCCTTGTCGGTGGCCAGCAGGAGTTTGGGGAGGAGGTCAAAGGTGGTCTTGTCGGTGGTGACGGTAGTGGAGGATCGAGGTTTATTTGAAAGGAGATGGGCTCGGTGGATCCACACCTCCTTGGCGTCAAGGTTCACGTGGGTGAGGTCGTCTGGAGGAGATAAAAAGGAGTTTATAGGAAAGAGTTTATGTTTAAGGAGTTTATTTAAAAAAAAGAGTTACCTTGGTCTTTAAGACCGACGGCTTTTAGCAGTTCATCCTTTGCCGGGCCACTGACGCCGTTGGCCAGCAGCAGGAGTTCACTGCTTAGTAGAGCTGAGCTGAAGAGGGCGTTGTCGTCCTCGGTCAGTGTCTGAAGAAGCTTCACCGTCACCTCGTTGTTCACGTCATTTAGCTTCTTTCCGTCGCCGTGATGGGCGTAGGTAGAGGTTGAGGTAGAGAGAAGACCAAGGGTCACCAGCAAAAAACTGCGAAAAAGCATGTTTTAAGTTGTTGATTTTCAGCAGAGGAAAAGATAAGTTCAGCAGCAGCAGCAGCAGCGACTGAAGCCAGCTTCTTTTTGGTATTTATAGCCAAGATTTTTTTGCTGTAGTAGACAGGCTCTTGAAGTTGTTTGCCGCCTGGCAACAGCAGAAACAGAAGTGGAAGCAGAAGTGGAAAGATAATCTCTGCCGACGGCCAAGCGTTCTGACTGCTGCAATCGTACAGCACAGTAATTAGAAATTCAAGACAAAAGGATCTTTGAAAAAAAAGAAAGAGGGGATCTTCTTCTTCATTTTTACCATTTTATCCCTACCTGAAAAGATAGGGAGGAATGGATGATGGATGACAGCAGTAAAAAACTGAATACTGTACAGCAGCAGCAGCAGCAGCAGCAATGGTCATCTTTTGCTGTACATTGCTGTACAAACTAGTTGGCACAAATATGATGAAAATGAAAGTCGACAGACAAATAAAAAATGGGCAATAGATGGTGATGGAAACTTTTCTCCTCTTTCTTCCTCCTCTTAGCAACTGTGAAATGAAAGAAGAAGAGGAAAGGACACTGAAACTCGAGGCATCAACACACTCAAATGGAAAAAGGACGAAAAACACACTCAAGTGCCTGTGTGTGCGAGGGATAAACAACGTACACATACACTTAAGGTTACATAAATCAAATGCTGTTGCTACTTTTGAAAGTGAAAAAAACAGCAGCAACGAAAAAAGTAGGCAATTCAAATTCAATCTCAAAACAGAAAAAAGAAAGTTTGTCTGACGGACACACAGCTCAGTTTGAGAGAATGCCGACAGCTGTCTGTCTGAATTCGAATTTTTTATTTTTGTCTTCCTTTTTGTTTTTCTGAAACGCCTAAAATTACCACTGCTGTCCACTGCTGAAAAAAAGTCGAAAAATGGTGTCAGCCAGCAGAACCAAAAGTTGAACTCAAAAAAAACAGCAGAAAAAATCTCCTGAATAGGCAGTTTGAAATAAAATGAAATTTCCGCAATTGACTACGACAACAATTTTCGACCAATGTTTCTGCTGCTGCTGCTGCTGCTGCTGCTGCTAATCTTTTAGGTCAATCTAATTAGGTGGACAAGAATTGAGGATTTTTTTCTTTCTTTTTATCCAACGTCTCATCTCACATCTGCTGCTTCTTTTTCCTTATCTTATTTTTTTTTACCAAAAAGCCGAAAATATAAAATGCTTGGTGCCGGCAGTTTTTAGCATCATTTAGGGCTAAATACACAAACAATCTTCTTCTTCTTCACTTTCACTTTCACTTTTTGTTTCGTTTCCATCATTTTAGCCATTTAACACTGCTGCTGTATTTTTTCTTCTAAATTGCCCAACTTTCACTCCCCCCCCCTTTTGACCATAAATCTTGGAAACGGGAATTTTTGGTTCTAAGAAGAAAAAGAAGAAGAAGGTTTCCTTTACTGACTGCCATTAGCAAACAGTCGTAAATCTGTCGCTCATCCAAAAACGGCAGAGCAGGCCATAAAAACGTAAAATCCTCCTTCAAATGGGATGTTTCTGTGCATCCCTGAATTTAAATAATAATACTAATACTAAAACGAGTAATAATAATAAACACACACTGACTGCATCTAAGGTTAAAATTAAGTAGTGGCAGTTGTTGGAAGAAGGCAGAAGGAAATAAAGTTCTCATTGAATTAGCGAAATTAGCCTGCCGCATAAAAAGCTGCTGCTGCTGCACGACTGCTGCTGACAAATTAAATTAGGGAGTAGACGTTTTGAGGAGACAAAAAAGAAGAAGAGGAAAAAGTCAGAAAACTTTTAACAAAATAATTTTGAAAGATTTGCTGTTGAGGAGTGAGGAGTTATTACATAATCAAAATGATAATTGGCTAGTATTGCTAATTGCTGGTGCAATGTACACCACAATCTGTTTTTGTTGTTAAGGAGAAGCTTAAAAAATTGAAAACATTTTGAATCAAGATAACTGCAAAAGTAGAAGCTTTTTATGCAAGTTTTTTATTTTTATAAAATGCGTATATTTATCAACAGCCTTTGAAGAGGAGAAGGAGTTTACAGTGAAGAAGAAGATGTGTGTACACTGAGCGAGAAGAAGAATTTGTGAAATAAAAAGGAAAGAGAGAGAGAGAGAAAGCTAAGTATAATTTTACATTTGAAAGTGTTTGTGTGTGTCTGTGTCTGTTTATTTGTACAGCAGATTTTGCAGTGTGTGTGTGTAACTTGAAACTGAAAAAAAATCAGCAAAAAAGTTTGCAAAGAGGAGAGGCACATGAAGGTCAAAGTCTAAAAACAATTTCAATCTTGACTAAATCAGTAACCAGCAGTAGTAGTAATGATAAAATAGAATGCCAAAAACTGTTCCAACGATAGCACTACCTAATCCCAAGTTAGCTCTAGATCCGGCATTTCTCGAGGACCGGTGGTGACCGTGGTGGCCGCCGCCGTGACTCGGTGGCCAGAAAAAGATGCTGCTGCTCGACTTTTGCTCCTGTTTTTCCGCCGCCGTCGCTTTCTTGTAGACGTAATCTCCGTTCTGCTCCGCCAGGGCGTTGTCCTCGATCTGGTCGGGCCAGATTAGGTTGCGGGCGTTGGCGGCGGCCGCTGCTGCTGCTGCCGCCGAGGCTGCTGCTGAAGAAGCTGAAGATGAAGATGATGATAAAGATAAGGATGAGGAGGAGGAGGAGGATGAAGATGAGGAAGATGAGGGAGCGATCACCACCACTGGAGCTGTCAGACTGAGGTGCTGTGTTAGGAGGAGGAGCAGAAAACTGAGTAGGAGGAGGAAGAGGTGTTGGTGGTGATGGGGGTGATGGGAACGGTGGTGATGGTGATGACTGATTTTGGTGAAGTTCAAGGATCTAGTACAAGGGGGTGATTTGGCTGGCCTTGGATGGTGGTGGTGGTGATGAGGTGGAGGTACTCCTCCCCCATTCCAAAGTTTGTTCAGCTGTGCCAGGAAGGTGGTAAGTGGATTTTGATTTAGAGACATTTTTTGGTAAGGGTTTAATTGATGATTTTAATTTTCTGTGTTTTTTGGTTTTTATATGCAGGAAAAAAAAGCGCAATCACTTCTGGGCAGACAAAGTTCAGCAGGAGGCAGAGTTCACGGCTGATCTGCAATTTTTTCTGCTTTTTTTGTCTTTGAACTTTGGATCCCTTTTTGGGTGCTCAGAGCTTTGCAAAGTCGAAAAAATCGAAAGATTGATTGAAATTGGCGTGATACTGTGGTGACACTGTGTGTGTGTGTAGTGTGATAGTGAGATTGTGGTCGATAGTGCTTTCTTTTTTCTTGTAGTGGACAAACTACTTCTTTTGAGTTGCAGTACTTTTGTTTGCTTTCACTGATAAGCCTCTGCTGCTGCTGATGATGAAATTTGTCACTGTACGGCAGTTTGATTTTCACTTTTGGTCGCACTTTGCCTTGACTTTCTCTTCCAAGCCAATTGAGACTTTGAAATCCTCCTCCTCCTCTTCTTTTTTTGTCTGGCTAATAATCCTCACCACTATTTTTGAGCTTGCAGCTTATCTGCTAAGCAAGTTCAGCGAGGCGAAAAGTTGCAAAGTTGCCCACCACTGAGCAGTTCAAAATGCAAAAAAGCAAAATGGTGAAGTGAAGTGCAAGTTGAGGAGGAGCAGGAAGAAGAAGATGAAGATGAACTACTGCTGTTCAATTTTCAATTTTGAAGGGGCAGATAAATTCTCTTTCTTTTTTGCTCTAAAAAATTGAAGGGTAGGCTTTAAGATGAACGGCAACAAAATTGAGATGATTTTTTGTGTGTGCGCTAGACAGAAGAGGAGCCACCGAGCATTCTCATGCAAATGCAAAATGATTTGACATTTTGACTTTTTTAGCTGGAACTGGAAACAAAACAAATCAGCAGAGCAGAGCCGACAGAGTCTGACGTCTTGATTTCTGATTCAAGTTTTTTGTTTTTGATTTTCACTTTTGCATTATCACAATTTTTAGAAAAAATTATTAGAAGAATAACTGATGATGGTGGTGATGATGATTGGCTGGGCCAATTATTCAATTAGAGAAGAATGGGAGGAAGAGGAAAAGTCAGACAAAAGTCAAAACAATGGCATTATTTTGCATTTGCACTTTTGATTAATTGATTAGCATTGCTGCTGTTGTTGCTGTTGATGGTCAGTTTAGTTCAACTGAAGAAGGTCTCTTCCTCTCTGGAAGAAAAATCGAGCCGAGCGAGAAAAGTGAAATGATGCGGCCGCTGCTGATTTATCGCCGTCAATTTTGCAAATAAAAATAGTTCGCCTGCACTGCTCTTCACTCTGCGCAATTGGCCAGCAGCAGTTTTCCCTTTGCTGAGAATAAAAGTGGTCAGCAGAATAAGAAGAGGCGGAAAAATTAGCTCAAGAGAAAGAAAATAGGGAGGGAATTTATGAAAACAGGCACACAACAACAAAAGCTGAAAAGCTGCTGATGCTTTGACTCGGTTTAATGAAATGTAAATAAATTATATCTACACGCCATTAACGATGAATGTGCTGCTGCTGCTGGTTGTTTGGTTGTATAAATGCACACACACACACACAGTGTTCCAATTGGATCGATGCGATAAGTTTTTGGAAGAGAGGAGAGGAAGGAGAAGGAGAAATTCTGAAGTGAAACTGCAGCCAAACTGCAGTCAGACACGCAAAAATTGTGAGGGTGAAGATGATGATGATTTGGTGAGCGATGTGGCGCAAATGAAAACTACTGCCTTCCAAGTGGCAGAAATATTTATGGTGGTGGCAAGCAGAAAGAAATCGATTGAAGAGATCAGTGGTCAACTGGAAGAGTGAAGAGGTGATGGACAAATAGCTGCTGCTGTTTTTGTTTTTGTTTATCAGTGAGCAGAGGAAAACAGCCCTTTTTCCGTTTTCAATTCTTCAGAATTGTTCTCTTTAATTAATCGTTGGATAGGGCAGCAATTTTCGGTCTGTGACTGTTCAGGAGAAGAAGAAGAAGAGCGGAAGAGGAAATGGCAGCGGGAAGAGAGAGAATTAGCTGCAGACCGTTTTATTTGCCTTTATTTGCCTGCTGTCTGCTGCCTTGAATTTAATGCCCCTAATTAGAGGAAGAGAGAGGGAATCCCAAAGAGAGCACCGAGGAATTAGCACCGGACGGAGGAAAAAGGAAAGGGAGAGAATTGCCACTTGAATTCGGAAAAAAGAGAGTAGCTCTTGAATGCACTCAATTTTACTCTCTTTCTCTCTCTTTCTGGCTCAAATGACAGATAGTAGACGGTAGCTTGGAGTACTTTATTTTACTTCCACGTTTGCTGCTGTGCTGGCTGGCTTCTGCTGCTGCTGAACAAACCGATCAATCAATCGGTCTGCTGGCAAAAGCTGTAGAGTACCTGGTTCGGCGGCGAAAAACGATCCAAAAAGGTAGAAAAAGGTGACACACGAGCAAACGAGTGAATAAAATGTCGACACACTGTCGAAGTGTGTAGACTGTTCAACGCAAAACAAAATTCAGCAGAATGAACACTCAATGTTTTATTTTAATTTTCTCGCGAAAGTTTGGTCAATGGTTTAATGTTTGTTGGCTGGTCTCGAGTGCAGTGCAGTTGAGTTGAGGTGAGTGATTGACAGACCTGGTGGTGGTGGTGGTGAAGGCTTTACTCTTCTCGGTTTTTTGGTTTTTTGGTTTCAGTTTAGCAAAAAGGAGAGAAGCACTCAATTGTCGATTCGTTGCGCGTTTCAGAACTGAGTGACCAGAGGACTGAAGACCGTTGCACTGTTTGATTGAACACTGAAGAGAGACAGGAGACAGAGAATATTCTCTTTCTCTCTCTCTCTCACCGGCAAAAAGAAGGTTCAAAGTGCTGCAATATAAAAATGTGTGCACCGGCACTGTACGGCACCAACAAGAACTGGTTAAATTGAGTGAAACTGAGAGAAAGAGAAAGAGAAAAGAGCAGTGTAAATGGGTGACAAAAGAGAGGCAGACAGACGAGAAAAGGGAAAAAAATAAAAGCAGAAAAAAGTGAGGTCGTGGACACTGGTCTGCCTGTCTGTCTGCCTGTGAACACGCAATATTCAGCAAGAAGAACAGAATAACAGAATTCTCTCTCTCTTCTTTTATTATTTCTCGTTCAATTCTTCCGTCGTCCAATTCTCTCCTTTGCTTTCTCATTCATTCTCGCTCAGTGCCGGCCTGATTTGCGTGCTCTTTTATACTCTCTCTCCCTCGATTCTGCAAAGAGGAGAGGAGAGAGACACTGACTAAATCGAGAGACGATGACGCCCAATCGGCGCCGCCGAGTCTGCTGCTGCTTCACACAAACAGTGTGTTTGCTGGTTCCCTTTCTTTCTCTTCAGTGTTTGCAAATCAGGGGAAAACACAGCACCAGCAATGGCAGCAATGGCGCCCACCACACTAATCGACGCCCAAACAGAATAAGAGAGAGAGAGCTTACTTTCTCTCTCACTCACTCAGACCGGCTGATTTCCCAATGCAGTCATCGTTCAAATGCAAAGACTGAAAAAGGAAGGAAACTCAAATGGGAGATCCAAACACTGTTCTTCTGGTGACGAAGAGTGAATAGGCTTTTAGTGTTGCTTGCCTGGGATTCTATCTACTTTTCACCCCTTTTAGGCTTATGAGCAACGAGTTTCCTTGCCAGTTCGTCAGCTCTCGCTTTCACTAATTACGGCATTATGTGTGAGTGAGTGTGGTAACCAAATTATGAATTATTGAGGTGCTGGTAGTGCTCAGGCAAGAAGAATATTCTTGCTGTTCCTGTCTGGTCAACAGAAGGAGAGAGAATGTGTCGCACGCCGAGGACAACATTCAATTTGTAATTTCGCTCTCTCGATTTCCAGAGTTTCAGCAGTAAGCAGACAGAGTGCATACAAATGAACGCTAATCGAATAATGCGTGAATGCGTGAGTCTTTCTCTCTGTACAAGAGAACTCCTGCTGCTGCTGCTGCTGCTGCTGCTAACACCAAAGGCAAAAAATGCAAATAAATCATCGAGTGAGAGTGAGAACTAGAACCAGGAAAAGTTGCCCCACTCAACTCCCCACTTGCCAATTAGAAAGGAGAGGGAATCCAAAAGAGATGGATTCCCTTTCAATACTTTCATTGCTGTTATTTTTTTCTGTGGGCGCCATTTATTATGGCGCCCCCAAAGTTCTGCTAGCTCTAGAATTCTAGTTCGTCAGAGTGTTTGTCCTCTTCTTCTCTTCGTCGTCTCTTCATTTTTTCTCCTTCCCTAGTGGCAACCTTTTTCCTTCTTTTCCTTCTTCTTCTTTGATACTTTACTTTTTATGTTTATTATTATCTGCTCTCTTTACCTTTTCAACAGCAGCAGCAGCCTGGTTCTAGTCTAGTTCTAGTCTACTGTAACGGGCCATTAATCAGATTAGAAAAAGCAAATTTGTTGTTACCTACTCTTCATCAGACTTTTTTCATGCTCTTTTTCTCCCTGATGGGCAGATTTCACTCAGGTGATAAGATACTTCAACTGCCAGACCAGACCGTTTGCACTGAAATGCACCAAAAATAAAAAAATAATAAAATGAAATGGAGTGTGGGCCGCTCACCTAAACCAACTAAAAAAACTAAATTTTGAAATGAAAACATTTTATCACTTTTGCACCACAAAATGTTCTCTTTTTTTCTTTGCAGTAGAAAGACAAGATTGAAATGGAATGCAGCTACTGATAGTTTTTTCTCTTTTCTAAATGAGCAGCGAAAGGAAAAAAATCACACTGGTCGTTAACTACTTTTCTCTCTGGCTGGCTGGCTGTTTGTCCGATTGACAGTAAAAAGTACCAGAGGGGAAAATTATTCCAATTGAATTCCAGCAGAATTAGAATTAGAGCAGCAGCAGCAGCAGTAAACAGAGCTCGCTTCAGTGCACTGCAATTCCTCTTTTTCGTTGTTTAGTTTTGGGCAGTCGTTTAGTTTTCGATTTGTTGGTGGACAAACCAAAGCAAAGCAAAGCAAAGCAGAAAAAACTCGAGTGTGATTCCCATTCAAGCGTTTTATTATTAGCTGCTGCTGCCGCTTTTGTTCTACTTACCATCATTTCCACTTACCTTGCACCTGGCGGTAATTTTTCTGTTTTTTGTTTTTTGGCTGTTTTTGCTGTTGAGAGCTATTAATTTGGAAAGAGAAAAAAGTTAACGCGTGATTTCCCAACATTTTTTCTTTTTCTCTTACATTCTTCTGCTTTCTAATTTTATTTCGTTGTTTTTTGGTGTTAGAGAGAAAGAGATGAGAAGAGAAGATGTCAATGGCAGATTTTTGGAAATGGAGCACTTCACTTCACATGTCGAATTAGCAGCAGGCGAATTAATTGTCAGGAAAAAAAGTAAAGATGATGTTCTGGAAGATGTAAAAATGCAAATCTACTTTATTTGGTCTATCATTTTTGTATAAAATAAAAAAGTAAATTATCAATGAAAATATTATATTTGTTTGAATAAAACTATATTTTTATTACCGTTTCATCTTTAACACTAATAAACGTCCTCTTTTCTTTTATTTTTTCTTAACTAAATCCAATCAATAGCAAATAAAACGTCGCCACATTTTTACTAGAACTAACTAAACACACACTTTTTCTTCTTTTTATCATAGCAATTTAATTTACCTTCAAAGCTGTGGTTTTTAAAGCAAGGCAAAGCAGAGTCTCTGCCTGCAATTTCCGGTTTGTGGACTCCTTTCCTCCTCTTTTGTCAGCTTTGTTGCAGTGCAAAAAAATTTCGCAAGATTTTTTTCCTAACAGAAAAAAGAAAAGCCACTGGATTGCCTTTTTAGTCAAACAGTGGCGCCTGAAAAAAAGGTACTCTGACAAAAAAAAGAGAACGGCGGCGGTAGTTCAGTCGCATCCGGTTCTTAATAGGTTCTCTCTTTTCTTCTTCATTTTAGTTTAGTTCAGTTTAGCTTTTTTGCTGCTAGAACACACTGTCGATTTTTAGTAGTAGCTGTTGTGCAGGAATTATTACACAAAAAAGAGAGAAAGGAAAAATTGTCGCCAGTTTTATGGAGCCATTTTGGACCGCCGCCGCCGTTGCTGCTGCTGCTGCTGCTGCTGTTAATGCTGCTTAATCAGCAGCACTTTCTCTCTCTTCTTTTTTCGACCATATTTATTTGCCTATCCAACACACTATGAAATGTTCCGTTTTATTTTTGGCTCTTTTTTAGTTCATAATAAAAGTGGTAGTGGTAGTAAAGGCAGGGAACAGGCCGAAAAATGGGCAAAAATTTGCATATGAGGCCAATCAGAATCGGAAGCTGCTCCAACTGCTGCTGCTGCTGTGTATTACTGTACACTGTGTGACCATATTAGAAAAAGCCTAGCCAGCAAGGAGAAAGGAAAGAAGGAGGAGGAGGAGAAATCCCGAAAGGAATAACACCGGAAATCGGTTTCAATTTCTCACAACAGAACAAGTCAATTTAGATATTGAAAGTTGTGGCTCTCTTTCTGACTGTGTGTCGTTGGACGACAGCAATTCCAAAAGAAGAAGAAAAACTCGAGTGGAATTCACAACAACAACGACGACGACTGCAACTTTGTGTATCGAGTGTGTGTGTGTGTGTGTTAGTACTTTTTCTCCCTCTCTTATCTTTATTACCAAAGTACACAGAAGGAAGAAGGAAGGAGGAAGGAAGAATTCAGGCAGTTCGCTTTTTGCCGAATTTGGTGCTGCAAAGCGTTTTTATTATTTGTCGTAGTTTTTTTATTTTTTTCCGCTGCTGCTAAATAGTAGCTCTTGATTTAGCCTGCAGTCGCCTCCAATGAACTGCTAATTTTACTATTTTTTGCATTTTGTAGTTTTTGAAAGCTAGTTTTAAAATGTAACTAAATTGCACACTGCAGCAAAGGAAGCTCAAAACTGGAGGATTAACTCTGTGTCTGGGAAGAGGATTACAAAGGGCAGAGGAAGAAAGAGTATAAAATGTCGGCGTGAAAAAGAAGACAAATTGTCGAGACTAATTTTCTGATGCGAAAAAGAGCAAAAAAAAAGAAAGCAGCAGCAGCCAAACTTTTGATTTTGTTTTGAATTTTAAATTAGGACCACCCGAAAAACCACTCACTTCTGCTCTAGATCACCAATTGAGGTTCACCGCCACCACCACGATCACTTTTAAAGAAAGTTAATTTTTTGCAGTTTATTTTGTGCAGACACTCACTCGCTCAAAAACGACTGACAACTTTAGTTCTAGTACAGTAGAGAAAGCACACCAAAGTTGGTAGCAAATGTTATAAATTTTTAAACGATCCTTCGACGGCTAAGTTTTTTCTTTAAAGTGTCAAAAGTGTAACGGTTTTAAATAGCAGAAGGAAACAAGTACAATTTTTTTTATTACAAACTACCTAAATAATAAAATGTTGACGGCTCACTTTTGCTCACTCCTCGCTATCTGAGCACAAGTATCTTTCTAGGTTGGCTAAAACATTTTTCCTTTGGTTGCCCTATCGCCCCTGTACAGTGTAATAATAATGGCCTGCAGTTTTTTCTGGTCTATCCCCAGAGGATTCTACCCGAACAAAATCAACCCAAACACAGACATTCCAAAAGGCGACCCAAAAACATTTAGCACTCACACATAAACATGAAAGTTCTACCTCGACCTCGACTTCTTCTCACTAAATTGAGTCAGCATGGAAAAAACATTTCGAATAATTTTTTTTGCCATATTTCGAACCGCAAAAGTTAGCTTGTAAAAATGGTTTTCGGTGGAGGAGATAGGCAAAAGCGATAGCTAGCCCAGAAAAAAAAGTAATCGAATCAGATAGAATCAGTAGGTCTTTCTCTTTTACATGGACACATTTTTGCATATAAGCATATTGCTCCTGTCTAGCAGAATGAGCAGACCAAAAAAAACTTTCTTTCTCTATCAGCCACCACAAAACAAAAAATGTGAGGACAAAGGAGAAAGATAGATAGATCTGTCGATTGATTTCTCCTCTTTCTTCGCTTTACTCCCGAGAAGCAAAGCTAATGACCTGAGCAGACACTGACTGGATTAATGACCCACAGCCAAAAAGTAGTAGTAGTAGTGGACAGTTCTTTGCAGTGAAACTAACACAAAAGAAAAAAATACAGGCAAGCTGTTGTTGGCCAGTTGGGTGTCATTACACACTGTGTCTTCTTCGTCTTCTTGTTACTGCCAGCACTTTTTTCTGGCTGCTACTAATAATAATAAGAGCAATAGTGGTCCAGAAAAGCTGGTCTCTGTTTTTTTGAATCAATTTTAGGACGACTAGAAAATGCTGCCGCTGCTGCTGCCCCCACTTCTCTGGTAATATTGCTCGTTCCTCTTTATCATTTGCTGACTTTCAATTATATCCTTTCTTTCTGGTAACACTCACTCCCCCCTAGTTTTTTCCCTCTAATATGATTGGTAATACGATGGTCGTTGATTTTGTTTTTGCTGCCTTCTTCCTTCTATCCCTCAGTGATTTGCTTGATTGAATTTGCTGTTGTTGCTATTGCACCAGAATGTCCTTTTGATAATCTAAGATGGAGGTGAAAATAGAGGAGAAGGAAAAAGGGGAGGAAAAATCCAATCTGCTAAAATTAATACGCAACAACACTGAATATTCAATCCAAAAAGTTTCCCTTTCTCCCCTCTTTCTTTTTTGCAACGCCGCTAAATGCTTACCATTTGCGCTGATTTGGTGGCTTTTTCTGGTTTTTCTCCTGCTGACGACACACTGGGGAGAAATTGAGTGCAAAGGAGGAAAAAAGAGGAAGAATTTGATCATTCTAAAAGGCAGTCAACACAAAAAAAGTGAACATGTTGTTTAGGCTTACTCAAATGATGATGTTTCTATTTTGGCTGAGTTTTAAAGCATTTTTTGTTGATCTTGCTTGTTTTTTTCGTGCACTTAATTGAGAGAGCTCAGTTAGTGTGTTACTAGTGTTGTTGTTTGCCGATGATATTGGTAAGTACCGACCGGAAATGATTTTGATGGTAGTGGTGGTGGTGGTGGTGATGGTCATCAGCTCTTGAGCCAAACGGAAATGGCCGATTCTGGCCGATTCTCTAACTGCCTGCCCCTTCCCATAACTCTACTGAGCACTAATCATTAGCCTCAATTTAGCCGTATAGATTGGAGCCACATTGGAGCTGCCCATTGGCAGACCCGGTATAAATCATCAGAAAAAAGTCTGACCAGGATTTACTGTACGCCCACTCTGAAGAAAAAAGTCTACCACCAGTGATGATGATAATGACGACGATTATTATCGACCCCAGTTTATATATCGACTAACTGGTTCCAAAATCTCTCCTTTTCCCTTTCATTTTGCTTTCATTTTAATTTTTCCCATTTTTCGGTGATTAATTCATTAATTACCGAGTCACACACACTCACTTACTCAGGGTTTTTGTTAGCGGCGGCAGCGGCCGCTGACCGCTAGCCAAGCCGGGTGCTTGCTAAAAAATGCCAGCTAAAACTATTCACAAAATGAGAAAAAAGCAAAAATGAAAGAGAAGAAAGAGAGAGAGAGAGAGTGTGCGGTTAATTATAATTAATAACCAGTCATTTGTGTAATTGACGGGAATCAGAGAGAAAGAGAGGAAAAAGTGGGGGAGGGAAAATAGAAGAGAGGGGAAAGCAGAAAAAAGTTTTTTGTACATTTAAACTCTGAAGCTGCTTATGCAGCTTATGCTGCTGTTGTTGCTGCTGGGGCAAAATCAGATTAATTTTGGTAGCTCCTAAATCGCAGTAAACAGAAAACAAGCTTTATTTTGCAGTTTTAAATTTTAGATCGTTGTTTTGTTTGCTAAACAACAGGAAAATGCACAAAAAGAATTGTTTTTAATTTTATTTATAATTTTAATTTGTTTGTTGATGTCATTTCCAGTTAGAATGAGTGAGTGAAAAACATTTTTTATTTTGGTACATTTTTTTAAAATTCACTGGCATCTGACAACTAATTAGTATGTCATCATCATCATCATCATTTTAATATTTTTTTTCTCTAGATCCATCATACAAAAATTAAGACGTACCCCTCAAGATGACTCATAAGACTGCTTCCACTACCTAAAGTTGCAAAACTGAGGTTAATTAGCGCTAATTAGAGAAAGAAAAAGAGAAAAGGAAGACATAAGACTTTTAGTTGCTGCAGAATTTTTACGTCAAAAATATTTGAGCATTTCAGCTCATTTGTGCTTTGATTAGCGACCACTTTGTCATGTCATTCTCTCTCTCTCTTCTCTCTCTCCTGCCTTCCCATTAGGTATCATTACCTGATTTTTTTGCCTGCCTAAGTGATTTAGTGTGCCCAGCACACACACACACACACACAGCCAGGGCTCCCTAAATCGATATCTCGATAGACGAACTATGGTTGTACAGGTACAGGTACAACAGTATTCCATTCATTTGCAAGGGAATTCTGCCAAAAGAAGAAGAAGAAGAGCTTTGACTAAAATAGAAAACGGCTGTGTGAGCAGCACACGCCCAATGAACATACTCACACTACATTGCCTGCCAATGAGTCGAGACGAAAGAAGAAAAAGGAAAAAACCTTTTGATTTTGATTGTGATTTTCTTTTTCTGCTTTTAAGCTGTAGAAAAAGAGAGAGCGGCGAACATTGACATTTGGATCATGATGGCAGCGAGTGAAGAGCGTGTCATTTGCTGAGGGTGCTTTTTATTTTCCTTTTCTTTTTTTTCCTTTCTTTTTATTTTCTCAGTGTTCCCTTCACTAATCGGTATGCTTTAATCAATTACACTTGTGAGTGTGTGTATGTTCCATCCAATGCACACACACCACCAAAAGTAAATGTTGTTTTTTGGTGTTGTAAAGTTTTTTTACGCAGAATAAAAACATTGTTCAATTGACAAGATGAAGGTACCACCAAAAAAAGAGGAGAGGAGAATTTTCGAAGCAAAAAAGCTTTTAATTTAAATTCTTTGCTAGTCCTTGTGATCAGTTTATATTCTTTGTTTTGCTTTCATTGATTCAACTGCAATTGAAAATTAGGTCATGTTTCGATTGCAGTTTTTTTTGTTGAAAATCAGTGCACCCAAGAACGCACTCAAGTTCTGGTCAGTTCGAAATTCACCACTACCAGCAACCCTAAACCCAAAGCTAATTGCTCTGTTTTGCCTTACTTTTAAGAGCACAATTATTCACTACCACCACATTGCCGCCCTTTACCGATTGATTGCGAATATTCTTGCAATCGATTAAAAGAAAGGGACTGCAAAAATAGGATATCAATGTCACCCAAAAATCTGGGGACTCTGAAAACAGATATGATATCAGTGTGTTGGTCACACACACACAAAGTCCTCCTCCTCTCCAAATTTTAACCTAGAAAGCAGATTTAACTTTTTAGCTTGAAGTGAAATCGATTGACCTATTGCCTTTGTTTTTCACCCTCACCATTCAATGAAACACTTTTGTATAAAAAGGCACAAAAGAGCACATTTCTGTCTGTGTGTTCGATCATTGATCGGGTGAAAAACTGGGGTGAAAGAGACTAAAAACCTACATTCTCTTTTTGTGATCCTATCGTATGATTAATAGTGTACCTGTCTGCCTGCCTGCTTTTTGAAGCCCAAGAATAAAAGCACTGGAACACCGGTCAAAAAAAATAGAGAGACAAGTACACCTTTAATTAATGCACCTGAATACTGTGGCGCACAAAAAGAGTGTTTTTACTGTGTCGATATCGCAGCAGCAACAGCAGCAGTCCCTAATTAATGGCTAGGAATTTTGGTGTATTCTGTATTCTTTACACACACACAGTTTGAGTCTGCAGACGACAACAGACGACAAACAGAATCGAGGAATAGATTTCTTCTACCTCCTTCTCTTCCTCCCTCTTTTTATTGCTCTAGTTTATCTCTGGCTCTAAAAATAACAGTGTTTGGGCAGTTAGGTGACTGGAATATATTAGATTGAGAAGTTGTTAAGAGAAAAATAGAGCTATTTTGGTTAGAATAAAATTGAAATTAATTTTGGTTGTACACAGACAGAAATGAAAGGACAGTGCTGCCACATTGGGTGCCCTAATGAAAACACCGGGAACCACATTTTGGTCATTTTCACAAGTTGGGCAAACCAGCCAACGAGACCTCACAGCAACAACAGCACAGCAGCAACTATCATTTTCCTTCTAATCTTTTTTCTGCAAAATGGTTCGAACAGAGACTTTGCCTGCCGCCAATGTAAAATGGCAAAAGGCCATTCATCATTGAAAAAAATCTTAAAACAGCGGCGGCGGCTTTGAACAAAGTCGGCGGCGGCTGCATTGGCGGCAAATCATTCCCACCACAAAGAAGAGAAAAAGCGCACCAAAAGAACTGAATGAACGGGGAAACCAACTGAAAAGGATGATGGCGATGAGCAATTAAGGGTTTAGTAAAAACCGTCAAATTAAGCCTAATAAAAATGGCATAAAAAACAATAAAAAATCAACAGGTGGTTGTTCAATGTGATAATCATTGCTCTATTTTTTGCACTGCACCTTTTACTTTTTTAAATGCAATTAAAAAATTTAAAAAATTAATTAAATGAAACTCGAATTTATTTTTGGCAATCGGCCACCGCTATCTACTAAAGAGGAATGGTTGCCAATGATGCATTTCACTTTTTCCCTTTTGGAGCACATAAACAACAACCAAAATAACTGCTGTTTGATAAAAACTGGAGAACAGCGTTTGAACCAGCGGTTGATAATCAACAGAAAATTGGTAGAAGTAAAGCACTGTGTGTGTGCAATAATTATGCGCTTGGACTGTGTGACTGTGTGCCGAAACCTAAAACGGCCTCATAAATTACGGCCTCGAAATTTTAAATGTCAAAACGCACACTTGCACAGAGTGCAAACGAGAGAGATGTGTTCAGCTTGAGAGTGATCAGTTGAGCACCAGTTACCAGAAGGAAAAAGTTATTGACGATTGTAGTCTCGATTGCTTCCTGTGTGATTTGGAGTTGTTGTTCGGCTGTTTCAAGAATCCTTTTGTTTCGCATCTTCCAATCCGATTCAATTGATCAGATTTGGCAGCGTTCGATCTCAGCAGTCTTTGATCATTGCCGCCAGCTCTTTTTGCTAATCGTTTTGAGCAATTTTGTGCAATAAAACATCAGCAGTGAACTACCTCTAATTATTTGCCACCGCCACCACCGCTGCCGCAGTTGCCCGATTTTCCCCAAGACCAATTTTGCATTAAGAGAAAGAATCGTCTGCGCAACAGAATCACCGGATGAATCAAAGGATAATTTTTTTTATTGATCTATTGTTCAGCAAAACAAAACACTCTGACTGCGAAAGAAGCGGGAAAACAATAGAATCATCGAAAAGTAGGTCGATTGATGAGTTATAGCACCTGGAAGGTGATCATCACCAAAGGCAGAAGAAGAAGGGTTCCACCAGTGAAAGCAAAGAGTGAAAGGTGATCACCTCAACTGATCAGAAGTTTATCAGCAGAGGTATATAAGGGCCGATCGGGGTGAACTGATCATCAGCAACCAAGGAAAACTCCTCAAGAAAAAAACTTCCAACTTTTTCAATCAACCAAAACTAAAACTGCAATCATGTTCGGCAAGAGCGGCAGCAGCAAGGGCAACAACGGCGATGACGGTAAATAGAAAATAAAACCCTTTCAAAAAAGCTTTAAAAAATGATAAATTTTAACACAAAAATTAATATTTAAATTCAAACCCCCAAAACCAAACTTAAAACCCAAAAATCCAAAACCCTAAAAAACCCAAAAAAACCTTAGAGCGTCGAGAGCGTGAGCGCCGTGAGCAGCAGAAACGAGAGGAGGAAAAACGCCGGGAACAGCAAAAACGGGAGGAGGAGAAACGTCGGGAACAGCAAAAGCGGGAAGAGGAGAAACGCCGCCGGGAGAAGGAGGAGCAGAAGGAGAAGGCCCGTCGCGACATGACCAATCGAGGCAGTCGACATGGCGGTGACTAAGAGTACCGGAACCGGAAGTGAGGAAGTTTTTTATTGTCCGGCTCCCCACTTTCCTTTTGCACTAGACATTGAGCTATTATTTTATCCTTTTACCCCCCCCCCCCCCATTTTGATCCATCCAGCGATCTCCATCACTTAGCTTCAACACTTGAGCTTCTTTGCCTTTGATTTTATTTCCTCTCCAGATTATTTTTTCTTTCCAGTGCCTTTCTCTACACTTCTTTTCAATGAACCATTTTTATTTTTTTTATTCACCGACAGCTAATTATTTTTCACCAGTTTTTATGCTTTTTCACCAGTTTTGTCCGTATTTGCTCAATGTTTTTTTCACTTCTGATTTTTGCTCAAGTTTTTTAATTCGCACAGCATTTTTATATTTTTTTCAAAATGGAACATTTTAATTTTTTTTCTGAAATCTTTATCCCTTCTTTCAAACTTTGATAAACTGAATAAATTCTTGTAATTTCCAATTAAAATAATTTTTTTTTGAAAAAAGTACTCTTACATTTGCCATTCATCAGACGGCGCCAGCCTCTCTTCACGGCAGAAAAACAGTCAAGTTTGTTTCAGTGGTGAAGAGGGAGAGAGAGCACTACTAGGCAGTGTGGCAAGTGTAGCGTTCACAAAATGAGAAGGAGAGAGAGAGAGAGAGAAAGAGAGAGCCAGTCAAACCAGCTTAGCAAAAGCAAAGGGCAAGGAAAAGCTACTTTAGCAGTAGAAGCAGCAGCAGTGAGCACAATTTGCCGTCTGTTTACGAGCTCTCTTTAGCTTTAGTCAGCCAGTGAGCTCATTCCCTCAGCTAACATTGAGAATACTCATCACCCTCATCACCCTCTGAATTCTCATCCCCATCGATAACCCCAAAACGGTGATCGGTATCTCTGATATCGCCTGAAGAACGGGACTTTTTCTCCTCGGTGGTGGTCGTGGTGGTCGTGGTCAGTCGGTGAACTTCTAGAGAGGTATCTGCTTCTCAGCCACTTCTGGTTTGCCTCTGGTGTGCTCTCGAGCAGTCGCACAGGAGCAGTCCTCACCAGCCACCAGCCAGTCAGTCAGAGGATAATGACCGGGATTCTCTGACGCCTTCACAGCAGCAGCAGTTGCAGCGGTAGTCTCCGTTGCTCCAGTGACAAGAGAGCTGGCAAGCCTCGATTGTCTGCCTTCTTCTGCCTTCTTCTGTGTTTGTATCCGTGTTTGTGCACTTCCTTGTGCTTGTCTTTGGGGTGAGTATATTCTTTTCATTTGCTTCCTACCCTGCCTTCTTCGCTTTGTCAAAGTGGCAGGGAGAGAGAGAGAAACACAAACTGACTAACTGCTTTTTGTCTTCTCTTTTTAGTGACGCCACGCTGACTGCTGCCTCTTCTTCTTTTTCATCTTCTTCTTCAAAAGGCTCAGTTCAGCTGCTGCTGCTGCTGCTGCTGCTGCGGAAGTTTGTGTTCAGGTAATTTTGTTTTTGCTTAAAAGTTTTGTTTACTATCGTCACCGAATTCTTTACCGATATCGTCATCATCCCCATTCCCATCAGTTTACCCCAGTCCTTTCAGTTTGTTATTCTTTTTCACCATCTTCATCATCATCATCATCACCACTGAACAAATCATTTGTATGTTATTCAGTGTCTGCCTCTACTTTTTCCATTGCATTTTTCTTCCCTTCCCTCTGTTCCCCGTCAGTCAGTGAGGCAGTAGTATTTCACCACTAGCTAAATCGCAATTATCGGCACTGTCACCACCACCACCACTACCACCAAACAGCCGAAACATTGTCCTCGACTTTGCCAACGCACTTTCTCTTCCTTTTCTTCTTTTTTCTACCGATTTGCGTTGTTCTACAACAAATCCCACTACAACTAGCTAGCCAACTAGCCAACAAGCTAACAACACACTAGTCGTCGTCGTCACCGATTTCCGATTTCCTGAGGGCTGATTTGGTTTGCCTGATTTGAAGCAACTGCTGCTGCTGCTGCTGCTGCTGCTAATGTTTACTGTTTTCAGCTTGTGTTTGCAGTAAGCACTTTTATCAGCACTTGAAAAACTGAAGACTTGAAGACGCCAGCTTTTAGATGTGCACTTTTGTCTTCTATTTTGCTTTCTTTTATGGCCAACTTTCTGAACACCAAAATAGCCAGCCAAAAGTCGACGCTACCCTCAACTAGTGAGCAATCCCTTCTTCTTCTTCTTCTTCTTCTTCTTCCAGTTCTTCATTGTCATCCTATCTTTTGCTGTGTCTGTAGTTGACATTTGCTAAGCTTTGAGGAACGTGCTTGCCAGCTTGCACGCCAGAGAATTAGTAGGCACTTTTCTCTCTCTCCAACAAACCACAAAAAATATCGATTGCTCACCACTTTCTACTTTCCACTCTTCACCCCACTCACAACAGCTAATTAATTAATTGTGTGTGCGCGTTAATGAACTTGACGACACAGCCAGCCTTTTGTTTGGCAATTCCTTTTTTGCCATCTTCTAATAATATCCGATAACTAATGAACGTCTTTACTTCTTCTTGCTTTTAGGTGGTAAACTTTTTTCGGACCCAGCTCAACTCTTCAACTCTTCAACTCTACTCAAAAAGATCTAAATCTTAAATCGGGCAAAGATGGGCTTTTTCTTTGGCCTCTTCAAGCTGGCCTACACCTTCCTCACAGTGCTCATTCTGGTGGACCACCTCGAGTACATCTACAAGTACTTTGAGGTCTTCAAGCCGGAGACCTTCTTCAGCAACAACCAATTTGCGCACACCATGGGCATGTTCCTAGGACTTCTTTTTCGAATTTCCGGCATGCTCAGCGCCATGAAGGAGAAGATTGCCCTCAGCACCACCTACGGCCTCTTTCTCCTCCTCATTCTCCTGCTGATGAGCCGCCTGGACTTTATCTTCTACCTCTACCTGATGACGGCCATCTACGCCATGGTCTTCGTCATTGTCCTCAAGTTTAGGAGGGCCAAGGCGAAGAAGGCGAGGTCGAGGGCCAGCAGAGCCGCGTTGGTCACTTCCGGTGCTCAACCGCCGCTGAATCCACACAGTTCTTTGAGTACTTCCGCTGCCGCAGCTGCTTCAGCCCCTCCTTCTCAGGTGGCCCTCGATCTGCATGGGTCCTCAAGACTGGCCGGCCTAGTCCCGGGACACACCGGAACGATGACGCCCTCGGCGCCACCTTACGATCACTTTGGCGGCACTGTACAGCGGGCGTCGGCGCCGCCCTCTGCTGCTGCTGCTGTTGGTGCTGTTGGTGGTCACACCCCCTCTGAGCTGTACTACAATCCGCAGCACAACACCCCGCCGCCCTCCTATGCAGAACTCTATGAGACCAAGTAGAATTCTGGAGAAGAGGAAGATTCTGTATTCTATGAATTTCTAATTTCTCCCCTTTTCTTCTCTTCATCTTCTTCCCCAAGGCCATCCTCAATCAAGTTTTGATCTTCACTTTTCATCTCTCTCTCTCTCCCTCATCCTACTGCCTTTCACAGAGATTACATCCTCCTTCTTTTTCAACCCTTTTTCACCTTTTCTACAACTTCATCTTTTTTCTATTTTTTGCTTACTCTGCTGTACAATTGTACAAACACTACACACACATTTTTTCCTTTCCTTTTTTGATTTTGTACATTATTCTCTTCTCTAAATTTAGATCCCTCCTTTTTTGAGTTTAGATTCTTCTTTCTTTCCCTTTTTTTATTATTTATCCCCCAATTACCTAAATAAGCCCTGGATTATTGTGTACCACTCTTGTCACACTCATTCACTTCATTTATTCATTTACTTTCCCATTAATTCATTGTCACACTTGTTTCAGCACTCTTAACACACCCTCGCCTTCACCTGCCAAATGCTTTGCTCTGCTTTGCTTTGCTGTACATTCAATTGATTGATCGGCTGTAAAATATATAAAACTTAACTTTTTTACTTTTTATGAAGTGTCTCTTTCACTTTACTTAAAACTTTGTACAAGTTGTGTGATTTTATCATTTAAAATGAGTGCAAGTGTGTGCAATAAATTATTGTGCATTAAAAAAAGATGGTGTGTGAGAGGAAAGTGTGTTCATGGCAACAGGAAAAAAGGTAAATATAAAAAAAATCAAAGATTCATTGGCTCACAGAATTTAGAAACTTCCAATTATCTCAAATCCAATTATCATTGAATCGGACAGTGCTCGAGTGTTGTTGCTGCTGCTGCTGCTGCACCGGCGGGATCAGTCCCTCCGAGCTCAAGTTGTCCATCTGCTGATGATGGTGAGGGTGATGAGGGTGATGAGGGTGACTATCATCAGGGCTGGTCCTCGAAGAGGAGTTTGGCCGGTGCTGATGAGGGTGATGAGGCTGGTGATGGTGGTGATAATTTGGATAGGGCGCCGCCATTCGCGCCCTACTGTTCCACATTCGGCCGCCGGCGGAGTTGAGAAATGATAGTGAAAAGTAGGAGTTCCGCCGACCACCTCCTCCTCCTCCATTTCTACCTCCTTTGCTTTGAACTCCCGAAGGCAGAAACCTCACCGACGGGTACTTGAAGTAGCCGGTGCTGTTCAGCTCATTTTTCTCGTCCTGTCGTTCCTAGATTTAATTAAAAACCATTATCAGTAACTTTAAAATATCATAAAAGATAAAAATAGCTTACCTGATTAATCAGATCAGCAAAAGCGAAGGGGGCAATGGCCAGCGCAGCGTGCAACGTAATGGCCACCGCCGAGCAGCTGATCGCCGAGAGGACCAACTTGGCGGGCATGTGGGCGATCAGCAGGAGAATGACCGAGTAGAGGGCCGCTCCAAAGGTGAGCAGGAAAAGGTAGGAGAGGATGGCGCCGAAGATTCGAAGGGCCAGGACCGACTCGAGGAAGGCGCCCACCATGCCCAGGAAGAAGATGATCATCAGGGCGCTGCTGACGATCAGGCCAATCACCTCGGTGCGGACGAGGCTTTCGAGGAGTCCTGGCGTGTTTGAAGCAGTTGTTGTGCTGGTGGTGGCTGAAAAGAAGGGTTCTAGATTTTAAAAAATAGTTTAGAAGTTTGAAAGTTTTAGAAATTGAAGGAGAATTGACCTGTTGGCGGTTCAGTGGTCATGACGGTGGAAAGCGTCGTCGAGACGATATTCAGCAGCTCTGACTTGACCGTCGTCTCATTGTTCCCATTGAGCAGCATCGGAACGCTGGTGGGCAGCATTTCCACCATCTCTTCGGGAAGATTTACTCCTGCAGTTACCACGGGAGTTTCACTGGAGGAATTGAATTGAACTCCGGGCATCGCCTCCAGGTAGCCGAAGATTCGCGTCAGGTAGCAGATGAAGCAGATGGCGAGGATGACCGCCGCCGAGCAGTAGAAGAGGATGCTGTACTTGAGGCAGGAGTGGCCGCAGCTGGCGCGTCTTCTGTGATAAGGGATGATAAGGATGATAAGATTTAGTTTAATTAGTCACATAAATGAAAGGTCAACTTATCAAGCTCAAGTTTTTTTGCAGTCTTTTAATTTAATTAGAGTAAAGTGGAGATGAGGATGATTTAGGAAGTTTGCCAATTAGTGCTCGCACACTTCCTCAACTACAAAAATTTTGAACAATGGAAATGACCTTTTAGTGGTGGCACTGACTGATTTTTTGTTCAGTTCATTCAGTTAAGTTCACCATCTGTTGCCCTGAAAAAAAGGCAGCCCGGAAACCGGCCAGACTGTACCTTTGGGGCACAAAGATTTATTTGCTAACAGAGACTAATTATCAATTAGCGCCGGTAATTAAAAACAACTCAAAGTGTAACTAGTGTAGCTGTTTTTTGTTGCGAAAAATGCTGTTTAGCGAGAAAAGCAGAAAGACAGAACTTGAACTTAAAATTCTGTTGCTAATGTGGAAATGAGGAGAGAAAAAGAAAGAGAGAGAGAGAGACAGGATGTGGGCAATTACCGCCATCATCATCATTGTAATTGTCAGCTACTTTCTCTTTCTTTTTTTCAAAAATTGAGACTGGTAAAAAAAATTCAAAATTTTTTACCTTGGCAGAAAGACGAGCGGCAGTGGCGACGGTGCTGCTGCCGAATCCATTAAAAGAGGATCCGAGTGATGATCAGAGAGAAGGGACATTGGCACAACTGAGTCGGGAGATTCTGCTCCTCCTCCTCCGTCAACTCGATCTCTGGTTCCAGGAACAGCCATTGAACCTGATGAATTGGCGCCCAGGTAGTACTGCTCAAAGGTCTGCTTGACAATCTGCCGGCAGACCTTGCAGTCCTTGTGGTAGTGCGAGTGCTTGTGCTTGCGAAACGCCTTCGAGTCCGCCCCCAGCAGGTAGTACCACTGTGGAGGGTAGGGGGCGTAGGGCTACCAAAAAATGATCAAAAATTTAAATCTTGAAAAAAATTCACAAGGATTTTTGTACCTGATAATACTGAGGTTGGTGGTGATCGTAATAATAAGGTCTTGATGAGTGATGCGGGGGTGACACCCTTCGAATTGGACCACCCCCTGACCTCGAAGACTGCTGAAGGTGGTGGTGATTGTTGACGTGAAAACGGTAGCAAAAGTCGCAGGAGGAGTTTGAGCTGGTAATCGGGCGGAGGTCACTCTGGGCACTGGTCGTCAGACGGTGTTTAACTGAGGTTGAAGTAGTGGACGGACTGGAGCGAACCACCTCATTCAGCTCAAGTTCAGTGGTGGAGTTGCTGCCCACTTCGACGGAAGAGGTGGTCAGTGTTCGACGATTATCATCGACGTTACCATTACCATGAACTCCATTTGCTCCTGCAACTTCAACGCTAGCCGAGGTGAGGACGGTGTTGTTGGAGTTGCTGCTCTGAGTGGTGGAGGATGAGGAGGAAGAGGATCGAGGTTTTTTGTGGTTTTGGTTGAAAAGGTGTTGGTGGTGCTGGGGTGATGATTTGGGTGTGGTAGTAGGTTTTGGCTTTGTTGGTGGAGGAGGTGGTGGTGGTGGACCTCGGATGTTTTGAGGGTGCTGGTGATGATAACTAGATGAGAGACTTTCGACTAGGTGGTGATCACTGATGAAGACGGGGTTGATGTGCCCGCCGCCGCCTGAAGAAGATGGTAAAGTGGTGATAGGAACTCCTGAGGAAGTTTGCTGTGATGTGGATGGCACTGAAGCTGAGGAGGAACTGACGACCGTTGTTGTGGTGGTGGCTGCTGCTGTCGACGCCGCCGAACTAGCTTGAGCTAATTTAGGCCTCATGTTTTCGGTTTTGTTGGTCTACATTCAAACAGAACAAAGAAGAATGGAAACTAGGACTGAACGGCTTTTTGACTAATTGGCCGTCAAACAAAAAAAAGGCGTGTTCTGTTGAAAGCTGTAAAAGATCAAACAAAAACAGTAGGCATTGGTAAATGGTTTGGCACACGCAAGCCCCGGTCTTTTTTTCCTTCAAAATGAGAAATAGAAAGGGAGAGAGGGTAATTACCGGTGCTTTAATTGAGTCCAACACTGTTGGCACCTGGTGCTCAAGAGTTGAATAGTAGTGAGGAGGAAAACCGTTGAATTTTTTTATTTAAATACTCAAAAGTTGGCAAGTACTTTCTGGCAGTCACTCTGCCTGATCTGGCCGACAAACCAACATTCAGACTGGTTAAGTAATAATAATTTGCCGTCTGCGTTGACAACCCTACAGTCCAACTTCTTAAATGAGCAGAAAGAACATAATTTTAGTTCTGGTTGTCGAATTTGCTGCTGAAGGTCGTCTCTGAGCTGAGGAGAGGAGAGAGTGACTCACCTCCCTCACAATATTTTTTTGCTGGCAAATTACACGGCAGATGATGGTGGTGGTGGTGGTGGTGATGGACAGGAGGACATTAAACAGCAGAGGCAAAAACAGAGGCAGAAAGTGGACGGTTGCGATGGAAACTGCGGCGATTTTTGTGAAGTTCCGCTTCGCTGACTCGCTGACAGACTTTTTTCGTTTGCTGCTGCTGCTGCTGCACGTGCTAAAGAAAAAAACGAAGTAAAATGACTAAATTAGTTTTTCCTTCTCTTACATCGGCTTGCTACTTTTTAGCTGCTGCTCTTTTTTATTTTTTATTTTATTTGATGGATGAGTCTTTAGTGAATGTGTGTCTGCCTTTTCCTGTCTACCTTTTGTTAATTAATTAGCATTAAAGATTTGGCTGATTTTGCTGAAGAGACGCAGAGCTAAGTTTTTGTTCATTTAAAAACAGTGTAAAATTCGTTCAGGTCGACCTCATTGCTCAGCTGCAGCAGCAGCAGCAGCAGCAGCAGTTTTAAAACAAGTGATTATTACCGATTTTTGGTTTTTTGAAGCTAGCAACGGAAGTTGCGCAAAACACAGTCAGTTGTGAACTTATTAATATTTTATCAATCACAAAAAGAAAGAAACAAAACCGTAATCGACGATTATCTTAGCAGAAAGAGAATGCGGCGCCATCGGTGCAAAGTACGCAGCAGTATCTGACAGTTAAAATCAGCCACTTATTTTTATTTTTTACTTTTTACATTCTAGATAAAAATTGATTTTAAAAGTAAAAGTTGTAGGCTTTGCAGACCAAAACTAAGTACTTTTTAAAATGTCTTAACAACAATTTTTTCTCATCATTTCAAATCCTCTTTTAATTATGTAATTTAGGTATCTTTACTGTGTACGCTACAAGAAGGACAGCTTATCACATCCTCATCTGCTCAGTGAAGATGGTCAGTGTCACAGAGCAAAAAAAATGAAAACTAAAGAAACTAGGAAGAGAGATAACTGTGCGACCGGCACAAAGTTTACTGGCAAAAAGAAACAGCCGTTTTTCTCCTTCAAACAGTGTCCGGCATCAAAAACTGAGTTTGACAGTTGAGCACACACACAAAAACTGAGCAACGGGAGAAAAAAAAGTAGGAAGGAAAGGAAAGGAAAAGCTGACCATTGTCTCAAAATTGATCCAAAACACGCAACTGTCATGCTCTGTGGTGCTCATCTGCTCATCTGATGCTGCTGATTTAAATCTCAATCTTCATCTCACCAATTTCTGTTGCCTATCTCGTTATCATATCAACAGCGATGACGACGATTAAGCCCACGACGGAAGAAAAAGTAAAAGAGGATGTACTAGCTAAGCTGAAAATAGCCATTTTCAAGCACACAAACATTAAACGGCGACCACCACCATGCAAATGACAAAACGGTAAATAAAAATGCTGGCAGATGATAACTGCAACTAAACACTTTTTAATTGGCTAGGGCTTGTTGTTTTTGTTTTTAGCTGTCTGTGCACTTACACATTACTGTTATTATGCAAAAATGAAGTTGTTTTTAAAAGTTGATGATTAATGAGCTAGGTAAACAAGAATATTTGCTATCTAAAGTGGTGGTTGTGTTTTTTGCTATTTTAAACAAAAAAGACCTGTTAACCTGCTAAAAATGGGGACAAACTGTGGTCGCCTTTTTACTGTGGGTTTGTGTGTGTGACAAAGACTACCTCCTAAATCGATGCAAGTGATTTTTTCCTTTTTCTTTTCAATTAGTTATGAGAGGAAAAATATTGAGAGAACGATGGGAAAAGTAATCTAATTTAGGGCTATGGGGAATTTTTTCTACTATTACATTATTACGTCTGTGCATTAGCAACTCTATTGTCTCACTCAAATGTGTGTGTGCGTGCAATGGTCACTTACCAAAATGCCGGTGAGAAGTGACGTAAACTGAGGAGCTGGGGAAACTCAAGAAAAAAGCAAAAAGCAAAAAAATCTTAAAGTTTCTTCTTCTTCACTTGAAGACGACCGTCACCTTAAGAATGAGGCAGCAACGAAGAATAAAAATGAGACGACAGCACTAAAAAATTATTCAGTGATGAGATTTTCTTCAGTGGTGACAGTGGTCGAGGTCAGAGGTCACAGCAGAGACACAGCAGAAGCAGCAGCAGCAGCAGACCAGGTGCACCTCAAAGGTAAGAGGACCGCCTTTTTAGAGGTCAACAGACAAACAGACAGATGGGACAAACAGAGGAAACCAAGGCGACGAGTAAAAGTGGTCAAACAACAAAAGACACACACACACACACTCAAACTGAGGCCTAGCGCACACAGAATAATAATAATACGTGTTTGGCTGATGGCAAAGAAGAAGAAGAAGATAATTACGCAGGACACTGACGTAAAAAATGGTGACGCCAGTCTTTGCAGCAGCAGGTGGTGGTGGTGGTGGTGGTTGCACAGCTGTGGACAGAGAGTTCTCGAATTGGTAGTGATAAAGTGAAAAAAGAGACACATAAAAACAGAAGCAGTTTTTAGGTATTTTTTGTTGCTGTTTCTGCTGTTGGTTAGAGGAAGTAAAGTGCTGGCTGCTGCTGTTGGCTGATGTTGGTTGACTAGAAACAAAAAGTAGGAGAAAATGCAGTCTTTTGAAATTAGGTCTGCTGAAAAGTGAAATCGGATTTAAAAGGCAAATAATTTTGTTTCGTGTGCTGGCGACGGAAGATGCGGGCTGAAAAAGAAGATGAAGTGAAAGCAAAACTAAAGCTGTCACACACAAGCTCAAAGGTTGAAAAGGCAAAAAATAAATTCACTGAGAGGACTTTATCACCATCAGCACCATTTAAATAATCCGATCATCAACTTTCTTTGGTGAACTGACGATGACGATAGTTGATGATGACGGTAGTGTTGGTGGTGGTGAGTTATTGCCTCCTTAATTCAAAAGCCTCTTTCTCAGGCAGAACAAAGTTTATTGGTAAAAGTGAAGATTTGCACTTGCTACTTTTAAAGTCAGCGAGGGAAAAGTCAAAGTGAGCTGCAGGCGACAACCAAACTGCTGGAGCGCCAAACGGCAAATGAAAGTGAATGGGAAATGAAGGAAAGAGGAGAGAAAAAGAGGATGCTGCTTGAGAAAAGATGCTCGCGTGAGTGAGCGCTGATTTTCTGCTGCTGATGCTGCTGAGGAAGATGCGGAGTTTTTACTTGGAAGAAAAGTAAAAGAGAAGGCATCGTCTGTCTGTCTGTGAGGACAAAGTAGTCTTTCTTTCTCTCATTTTCTCTCTAATTAGAGCATTACGCAAAGGACAAACGAGCTAGCTTCAGCAGGCAAGCAAGCAAACTGGGTTTGTTGTCTCGCTTGCTAAGGTGAAACAGTAAAAACAGTGAAAATGTGACACAGTGTGCACTAGTGGTAGGTCTACTCTCAGCAGAGACAACCATCATCGGTTAAACATGAGCAGAGGTGACATTTGCTGGCTGGGGAGAAAAATTTTGGAGAGACAAACAACACAGACACCTGTTGAGTTATGGTTTCGATAAACACACACTGAAGTGAGCGAGTGTGTTTGGCAGTGCAACTCAATGCCAACTTCAACTCTCTCCTTCTTCGAACTGTGACAACTGTTTGCTCTTGTTCAGTTGTTTGCCTGTGTTTGTAAATCGTAAATCTCGTTCACTCTCTCTCTCTCTTTCTCCTTCATTAGACCTTCTGAAAATGTTATTAATTATTGTCAGCAGTTGTTGTAGAGGCTCATTGGTAAATATGCTCAGAGTTTGACTGATGAACAAAGGGGAAGAAGGAGTTTACCCTGTCTATTTCCACCTCCTCCTCTTCTTTTGATGACTACTTCCTCTTTAAACAGCTTAGACTGTTTGTCTGTCATCGATAAATAATGATTTCTTTAAAAATGAAAGTAGGAAGAGGTAGTGTCAATTAAATCGGGTTTTTTTCTTTTTTCAGAACAAAAAATGTCAACCGCTTCCGTCTGCTTTTTTGAAAAATTTAGTAACAAAACTTGACACGTTTTTAGGTGACACAAATGACTGTGAGTGTGTGTGTGTTTGTTTCATCAGAACACTTATTTTGTTTCTTTGTTTTTTTTGTTAGTAGTTGTCGAGAAAGATTTCAATTTCTAAGCTGAAGCACCTCATTTGCACGTTGGCAACAACTAAAAAAATCTCGCTAAAAGTTCAATTGAATTGTAAATTGCTCGTCGATTTCTCTCCTGTTCTTGTTCCTCTTGTTCTGGCCTGCTGTCAACAACTGGTAAATGGAGTGGAAAATTCGCCGCAAACAAACAGGCAAAAAAGCAGTATTCGAGCAGTATTCGATATTGCCCTCAATTTCAACTGCCGAAGACGATTTTCACTTAGCACAACTGATTTTTCACACTAATTGGCGCCAGACACAGCAGACAAAGAGGGAGAAAATGAGAAAATAAGAAATAAGTGCGGCGGTTTGATGATAAACAAACGGCGAAGATTTTAGATTTCAGACGGCAGTTAAACAGGCGAGCAGAGAAGAGGAGGAAAAACAAACAAAAACCGGAAAACCAAACAATTGACATTGCCAGTGACGTTGTGGTAATCATCACAGGTAGGCCATCAAACACAGGGAAATCTCATATTATATAAGACAAGAAAAAATAATAATAAAAAGCAAGCAAATTATATTACACGGACGAGAAAGACTAAACACACACACATACACTTTGCCTGTATGCAAATTATTAAATCTGATTGTCCCCGACTGAGAGCGAGTGAATGAGTTTACAATCTAGATTCACCTTTTGCTCCTTCAGTTTTGTTTTGCTTGTGCTTTTGTGTTTGTGTGTCTGTGTGTGCTGACCTTCAGACATTAACTCCTCTACTACTACTACTACTACTGAAGCTGTCAGGTAGTTTGCTGCCGCCGAAATGAATTTACGGTTTATTAGTGAGAAAGTGAACAAGTTAAACAATGGCCGACTGAGCAAACAACAGACAGACAAACAAATGGGAGAAGGACTGACTGACTGAAAGAAGAAATCGGCATCATTTATTTGCTTTCAGTGCTGATCATGTGAGCTGTGGTGGTAGTGATGGTGATTTTACCTGCTACCTTCCCAAATCGTAGGGTTTTTAAGTAATTGCCTTTTTCTGTACACTTTTTGTTTACTGCAAAAAAACAACAGGTGGTTTAGCTGTGCATTTCAATTTTTTTACTCGGAAATTGAAAAAAATGCTTAGCATATTTTTTCTTTACATTTTGGTGGCTAGACAAAAAAGTGGCCTAAAATTGAGCATCATGCACATCCGTTTGGAAAAGGGCCGTTTATTCACTAATTACACTTTTTCTTTTTCAGTAGTGGTTTCAGCCACTGAGCAGCCATTAACTGACCAGTTAGCTGCAGATCTTTGAATGCGTCGTCTAATTAACAACCATAAAAAAGAAGAGGGAACATTTGTTTTGTAAGGAACTTGGAAGATGCTACTTCTCTTTTATTTAAAGCTTTTTAACCAGCTTCTCCTGTAAGTAAAACCCCAAATAAGATGCAAACACACTTCAGTGATGCTCATAATGGACAATGTTCATTACTTACCTGTGTTTTCCCTGCTAATTGCCTGCCTTCAACTAAATTGCATGTATTTTTTGGTGTTGTGGCTAAATTGATAATTACCACCACGATGGTGGTTTTTAATTGGCAAATACCAAAACTAATTTAAGCCACTTTCTAACGGCTCCCAAAAACTTTCTCACAACACAAAAACAGCTAATCCTTTAAGTAGTTCCTCAAAACAAAACAAAAACATTTGCAAACGCTTCTGAGCATCAAACAAGCACAAAAACAAAGAAAAGTAAAGAAGACTTTAAACGAACAGCTTTTTAATAACAACAAAAAGAATCATCATTAAAAGTTTATCATTACATTATCATTGAAAAAAACATGTTATTGACTAGGTTGATGGGAAAAAAGATGGCTGCTGTTGCTGTTTTGTTGAACAATACAAATGAACCGTACTTTTGAGCAGCAATCATTGATCAGCAGCAAAAGCAACAGCAGCGTAATGAATCGATCGATGTCTCCGCAGTGTACCTACAAAAATGTTCTTCAAAAAATAAAAATTAACTAGCGGTGATTACCTTCTTCTTCTTATTATTATCATTAAAAGGAGTTTTTTTACTGTGCGTCCAGCCACTCAAAAGGTCGATTGTCAATTGTGTTGCCCAGTGTTGTGTCAGTGATGGTGTCTATGTTGCAAAAAATAAACAAGAAAAGCGATCGGGGCAATAAAAAGAAAGTCAAATTAAAGAGTAGAGGAGGGATTGAAAAAAAAGTATATTGAAAAAGAGGATGATTGAGTTTGTTTTAAAGAAAAAGAAGAAGAAGAAGGAGTACCTGTACAAAAGAAAAAAGTGTACAGTCAGATTTGAAAAGTAATAATAATAAATGGAAAAGAGGGGGTGGCCGTCGTTTTTAGTCACGAGCTATAAATAAGCATGAGCAATGGTAATAAATTGTGTGATTTGTACAGCGGCAACAGCACTTCAAATTGACCAATACAAATTGGAAGAGTAGAGAAGAGAGCAAGGCAAACAAAGGCCACACAAACAACAAGTGAACAGAGCAGCACGACGCAGCTAATTACTGGTAAATTAAAGTGGAAAAGAAGTGCTGGGGAGAAACAAAGCAACTCCAAATGTGGAAGCTACAAAAAAAAGGTTTCTTATTTTTTTGTGGTTTTGTAAATTGAGGATGATGAAGCAGGTGGCGGAAGAATTTACCTCTTTTATCTTTGTTTTGTGGTTACCACCAAACCTAAAAAAATGTGTGTGTGTTTGGTAAAGGTGAAGGTGAGAAGGTTTCTGATAAAAAACAAGTTGTACAATTTTCACGGTTGTACAAAAGCTGTGCAGACTGTAGACTGAGTGTGTGTGACCAATGGAGTTTAATTTGTCCTTCGGACGTCTTTTGTAGATCAATGAAAGAAGGCTAAATTTGGGCTGAATGAGGGAAATTGGGCTGAAAGTCCATTTGTCACGGGAGAAAGTTTTTTTTGTAAAAGACGATCACTGGAAAAAACTGAGTTGCTGATGTTGCTTCTTTTTGATCGAAATTAATGATGACACTTTCCTCTTCTTCTGAAACCTTTTTCAGTTATTAATAGCAATCCCATTGCATTTCTTTTTTTTGCTGCAAAATCAGAAGATGTTGTCTGCTTGAATTAAGCCGCCATTATGTTTGCTTTGAGCCGTACAATTAATTTTCTTTTTGTTGTTTGCACCCGTTAGTTGAATGAAAAAGAGAAAGTTGGTTCTGCAAAAAAAAAATAATTCTTAAAGGTAAACCGGTTTGAGGTGTTTCTTTGTCAGTTTTACAAAAGATAAGTCAAACCATCCATTTTTTTATTCAGAAAAAAATCAATTAACAAGTATTTGCTTCTTTCAGCAAAAAAATTTCAAAAGGACACTTTAGTTCAAGTGCTCTTGAAGCAGGGCCAGTGATTGATTGCGGATTAATAGAAAACAAAACAACAAAGTTTATCTCGAGGGTACGAGCGAATTTTAATTATCAGCAAAAAACTACACGTGACTAAAATTTGTAAACAGAAATAGAAATAAAAAAGAAGTGATGCTAACAATTCGTTTTCAATTAGACCTATCTACCCTGACTGACTGACTCAATTTGCATGCACGTCACTCACCTGAAAGAAAGGCACCTGTTTGCCTACTCTTTACCGCTACGCTAACCATCTCATCCTTTTACTGAGCTTTTTTTTATTTTTTTTGTACTTCACAATTAGGTGATAGAAACACACACTGACTGAACAGAAGTGTGAAGAAGAAGAAGGAACGGTTTTGCCTCAATACAATACAATACAAGAAGACTTCAGAAGTGCAAAACTGGCGACCTCGAACTTTGAGAGAGAGAAAGAAGCTCACGACAATGGCAAGGTCACTTTTTTTGGCTAGTGAGAAAGTGAGAGAGAGAGAGAAAAGAAAAGAGGTTTCTTCTTCTTCTTATGATGATGATGAGAAATTGATACATCTTCAGCGCCGAAAAATTGAAATAAATGAGTGCAAATTGTGCGTGATGGCAGCCAAAAAGATGATCATAAGAAGAAGAAGAAGAAAAAGATGTCCAATGAATGAGGATGATAGATCTGCTTGGGAGCAAGCTTTTTGGGCAATTGAAAGTGAGAAAAGTTGAGAAAAATTGTGTTGTAACAATAACAACACCAACACAAACTCGTCTTCTTTTATTGCTGCTTTGCATAGGATCAATTTGTTGTTGTTAGGACTGTACGACCATTTGCAACTGTACAGCACTCACACACATTTGCCTTGTTTTGAGTCTATTGAACGGCAATTGATGCCCGATGGAAAGATGACCGACCTTTTATGTCATCAGAGGAAAACAAGATGATGATGATGATAATCCGATTAGTCGTTGATGATGATTGCACCGATAAGAGATATAACCTGCTGGTCAAGAACAAAACGGCAATAAAACAAAACGAGATAAGGGGAGCTAAAAAGCACAAAGATCGTAAATTGACTGACTTGAACTGTCTCTGTGATTAGTTTGATTGCGCAATTTCTATTTATCTCTGCTGCCGTACAGTAGCTAATCAGCTAACAGAGGAAACATATTCAGTACATTTTTTCTTGCTGATTATTTTGCCTACATTTTTCTATCGACCTAAAAGCTCGTTTGCTCACACACCAAAAGATTAATTCATTAGCATTGAGTGGTAATTAGAAAAGCTGAGAAACACGCAAAAAGTGCTAACAGCGGCTAATTAATCAAGGATAAAAAACTATAGTTGAACACAGTTTTTATTTCAGTGCAGTTTTGTTTTTTTTAAATCTGCAAAACTGAAAAAGTGATTTTGCTGATCACTTTTCTCAGAGTGTTTCTGATTTGTTTTTTATGAGCCAGTTTAACTCGTAAATTCAATCATCAAAAAGAGCAGACAGCTTGTTGCAAAGCAGTTGACTCTGAGAGGTTGAAAATGGGCACTAAAAGTGCAAATGTGATCGTTTTCACGTTTCTCTTTTCTTAACTTTGAAAACCCAAAAAAATAAATCAAATCTAAAATCCCAATTGCAAACAAATTAAAACTTTCAGTTTCAGCTTTTTGCTTAACAAAAAAATTTAAACGTGAGCATTTCAGCTAAAACATTAGCAAAATTAATTAGCATTCATTTGATGTTTCATTTAAAAAACTTGGAAAACGGATACGGCTGAAAGCTTACCTCCTTTTTCATAAAGATCGACTGAGCAATGCAAAAAAATGCAAAAACTGTCCTTGAGAAACTTCAAAAACTGAAGCACACAAATTAGCTTCACTTTCCAAAAGTAGAAGGAGTTGAGCAAAAAGCAAAAAGTAAAAGAAGAAGAAGAAGGTGAACACTGACAAATTGAAAACACTATCATCCTAAAAGATAAAAATCAAAAACTTTATTCCATAAATAGAGTGCGTTTGAGACTCTAACGGACACCTGTAATTAGAGGCTGTCAGTTGCTGTTGTGGTTTTTAAGTGAAAGGTCAGAACAACAACAACAACAGCAGCAACAGCAAGGCATCTAAATACATCACACAGAATAGAACAAATTTTTCCCAAGTCGTAGTCGTCGTACCGTTTTTGTCTTTTCTGAATAATTAATTTCAGAAAAAAATAGGAAGAGAGAAGTGGCAAATTTTCTGAGAGAGGAGTTTGAGGAGTTTTTTGCTTCTCTTTCTTCAAAACGACCAAAATGTCACCTCTTGAGTTGTCCTATGTAATTTAGCTGCGGTTGCAGCAGCAGCTGCAAATTAGTCCGTCAAAATGCAAATTGCCTCTCCTCAACGCTCAGACTTGAGTGATAACTCTCTCCCTCTCTTTTGCTTTAACTTTCTCTTGCACTTTTTCTTCATCTTGACAAAAGGAGACCACCACAGGAGAGAAAGACAAAACAGATGACATCCAAAGAGGAGGAGAAGAAGGAGAAAGTGCCTTTGAGAAGATAGGCAAAAGCAAAAGCTCATGTCTGCCTAAATTGCCTAATTGGTAATTGCTTCATTTGCTGCTGCTGCTGCTGCTGCTACTGTCTGAGTTTGAGCAGTTGACAAGTGGAAAAAAGAAAGTGAAAGTGAAAATTAAAAGTACGTTTTAAAAGGCAAAAATATTGTAGCATTTTTAACCCCAAAAATAGTTTTTAAACATTAATTGAATTAAACACTTCTGCTCAAAACAAACACAAGATAAATCAAGAGCTGAACGTTTTAAAAATTTTTTCAACTGCTCTTATTTGAGTTACTCAGGTGTTTTATTTACGATGCTGTTTACTGAACTTTTTTTTATTTTGACAAACTGATGACCTTTGATATTCGCAACTTTTCTTTTTGTCAAACTGACATAATTTACTGCTGCAGACGGGCTGCCGGAAAAGAAGAGAATAACTGTCAACTCTCAAAATGAGGGCAAACTAGACAGCAATATCAACAGATGGTTTGTCTTTAAAAAATTATTTAGGTTTTATTATTTTCAAATAGTCAAAAATTTTTATAAATTTAAATATGATATTGCAAAACTGCCTGATATTGTTTTTCCAATAGGAGACTAAAAAATATGTAATTGAGTTAAGGTCAACGAGAAAAAAGCACTTCTATGAGAAAAGGCGGCTAATTGAATTGTAAGACAAAAGGGAAAAATTGCAAACGCAAATGGCTAATTATAATGGGCAAAAAATTACGTCTAAATTAGATAACGAAGGCGGTGACGACGACGACGACGACTAAGACGATGCTGATGCTAACAGACAATAATTTAATAAATGCACAAAAATAAGTTTAAAAATCTTGCGCAAAAATTTAAAATTGTAAAAACTTGGCCAAAAATAATGTTGATCAATTTTGTAACACATCATAAAATCTCAAGGCCAAAAAGTCAAATTTTCGTGATTAAATAAATTGCAAAAATTTCTAACACAAAAAATTATTAAAATTTTGTGATGATAGTATCATTAATCAGAAGACTGCTTTTTTAACTAAAGAAATGAAAGTAATGATTCCCTTTGCTTTTGCGCATCATTTTTTTTCTTGACCTCTAAAGTCATTGAAATTAAAAAAAACACAACACATTTTTAATCGGGTCATTAAAAAATTTTACAACAACTTTAAAATTTTATTTTTTGTTATTGCATCAAAGTTGAGTCAAAAAAAAAGTTTTTAAAATTTTTATGAAATTTTGTATGTTTTAGTTTTCCCGTTTTTTAATTCACAAGTCAGTTTTGCAGCTGAACACTTCTCATTATCTAAGTGGGCAGTTCCATTTTCATATGTGCAATATTTTATATCTTCTAATGCCCATTCATTTGGCGATGTGATTAGGGTAAATTTAAATTCTTTTGTAGAAAGGTAGGGATCGTTTCGAGTAGTTCTACCGGCACTTTCTACCTGAATTATATCTTCATTTGAGCAGCCTAATTGTTTAAAAATAGTATCTTTAACATCGGCAACTAACTTTTCAATTTCACTACTTTGTGGGTCTAATTTAACTGTGCGAGGACGCATTATTTCTTTTAAAAAAAATTAATAAAAAGTTTATATGTAATTATTAAAAACTTACTCATAGATTTAGGGAGATTAGTCAAGCACCAGAAAAAATCTCTTCGTTCATGGCTAATTGTCAATTTAAAAAGTTGAATATAAATAAACATTTGATTTAACCAAAATAGTTGTTTATTTAATATGACTTTACCCAAATATTGCTGTAAAACAATAACATAAAAGTAAAAGCAAAAATAAAATTTTCATTTATAATTTTTAAATTTTCGTTTAATTTTAAAATTGGTTTTGTTATTTATTTTTTATAATAATTAAAATTAAAACGCGCAACTAATTTGTTTTTCTTAAAACTACTTAGCCAAATTAAAATTAACTTTCAATGTCATTTATTTTACAATTAAAATTCTCAATATCAGCTTTAATGATCCTTTTAAAAAATAGAAAAAAATGTAAAATAATACAAAAAAATTAAACTAAAATCACCTGTTTTACTACGACTGCCGTCTCCCTCTACCGCCGCCGTTTTAAAGATAGAAAACAGTTTGTGCAGTTCCTCAACTCCCTTTTTTTCCAAGTTTTCATCCAGTAAAACTACAAGCACAAAAAAACTATTGAAAAAATTGTAATGATTTTATTGTCAATTAGAAAGCTGCTTTTTTAAATAAAAAAAGTTACTATTCTTCTGCTCTTGCGCATCATTTTTTTAACTTTTAAAATTTTTAAAATTAACAAAGAAAGAAACACAGCACATTTTTAATTGAATTATTAAAAAAAATTTTTTTTTATAAATTTAAACACTTAATTTTTTATTGATCAAAATAAAATAAAAATTTTTATAGAATTTTGTATGATTTAATTTTACCGTTTTTCATTTTACAATCCAGTTTTGAAGATGAACATTTTTCATTATTCCAATGAACGTTTGCACAATAATATGTGCAATACTCTATATCTTCAAATGCCCATTCATTTGGTGATGTGATTAAGGTAAATCGAAATTTTCTGTGCAAAAGATAAGGATTTTTACGATTTAGTTCACAAGCACTTTCCACCTGAATTATATCTTCATCAGACAAGTTTAATTGTTTAAAAATAATATCTTTGACATTAGCAACAAGTTTTTCAATTTCATCACTACGTGGATCCAATTTAAATAAACGAAATTTTCCATCTTTTTTTACAATTAAAAAATTATTATAATTAAAAGTTTAAATGTACATATAAATATTAAAAACTTACTAATGCTTTTTGTAGAATTTTCACATGGTACATGACGTTTTTCATTACTAAATGTTACATCAAATTTAAATGTTTGGTTAAAATCGTGTTAAACAATCAAATCTCTTTTATTTGATTAAAAATGTTTAGTGTTATCTTTTTGCCAAAAGATAGTTTGGATTATAGAAATTAACAAAATATAAAACTGTTGCCAGCTACTCTAGATGATTTTTGTAAGAAGGAAGCTCTAATACTTTAGCTAATCTCTATAACCAAAAACTTTTTTGGCAAGTGAATAACAATAAACATTTAATTAAATAAAAAGAACGTTGTTGATTTAATGAGTTTACCCAGACAGTGTTGAAAAGAATTGGCATAAAAACAAAACAAAAACAAAATAATTCATTTTAATTTTTTTTAAAAGGCTAGCGTTTAAATTATAACTAATGCATTTACAAAACTAAACTTAAAATAGTAAAATAGTAACCATAAATTTTTTTTGCAAATGTTTTTTCAAAGTCACTCACTATACAATTAAAAAACTCAATATCAACCTCAATGATCCTTTTATTTTATTAAAAATAACATTAGAAAATTAAAGTACAAAATACAGAAAAACTAAATTAAAATCACCTGTTGCACGTAATTTAAAAAATGCACAAAAATAAGTTTAAAAATCTTGCGCAAAAAATTTAAAATTGTACAAACTTGGCCAGAAATAATGTTGACCAATTTTGTAACACATCATCAAGTTAATAATCAGCATGTTTGATGAATGATTGAATATTAATGGCTAAATTAAATGATAAAAAAGAGAACAATGGTTGATCAAATAAAAAATACCTTTGTTTTTATTTTAGAAAACAAAAATTTATATTTAACAAACTGCGAATCAATATATAATATTTAAAATAACAAATCTATATTGTAAATTGTTTAGTTGTTAGTTTATATAATTTTTTTCAAGATTATTTTTAAAGCCATATTTGTTTTGCTCCGTCTTTTGTAAAACAAAACAGCGTTGTAACACTACCGCACTCTCCATCAACATATCTTAATTCGTAAATATCACATTCAACAAGAGCCCAGTTATTTTTTGAAGCATGTACAGTAAAATCAAATATTAATGTATAATTTTTTGTATATTGTTTAAGAACTTGCTTTTCAAATTTATATGCGCTACGCACTATAAAAAAATCTTCATCTGAAAACCCCAATGTTTTAAAAATTTTATCTTTAGTTTTTTCGACTAAATTCTTTATTTCAATGCTATAGGGATTCACGTTTTTTCCAATAGAACCTGATATTTAATAAAAAATAAAATTATAACTACTAGCAGGGCCAGCATAAACTCAGTTTATGCAGTGTTCTCTTAAACCGATG